>ERZ824600.1468-NODE-1468-length-28956-cov-3.681084_pt1 | contig 28956 bp, 28 predicted proteins | sample MGYA00519933_ERZ824600 | MGnify/ENA primary metagenome ERZ824600 (study PRJEB31778, sample SAMEA3449178) | human gut metagenome | biome: human gut; feature: human-associated habitat; material: faeces | place: United Kingdom | collected 2010/2012 ... | reverse complement strand
TTAACATTAAATAATATGAGTATTGCAAAACTTGCTGAAAAAATGTCCGAACTTTCCAATGAAAAATACACACAGGGAAGTTTATACGGAAAACTTTCACGCGACACTCTAACATTAAAAGAATGCCAATTAATCGCTAAAATAATTGGTTATCGAATCGAATTTATAAAAGAAAATTAATAAATCCTGACACCGGTTGCTGAATCAAATTTATACAAATCAGAACTTCTAAAAGATAACTCAATCGTTTTACCTATTGTGTAATCAGCATCTAATTTTGCTGAACATTTTTTATCACCTATATTAAAATATGCAATCTTTTCACTGCCAAGCATTTCAGAAATTTCGACTTCAACTGTCAATTTTATATCTCCATCGGCTCTTGTCATTTTTTCAGGACGGACACCATATAAAATATTTTCATCCAGACCAATATCTTTGCCGTTTATAAAATTCATCTGTGGGGAGCCAACAAACCCTGCTACAAAAGTATTTTTTGGATTGTTATAAATTTCATCAGGGCTATCAACCTGCTGGATATCCCCATTATTAAGCACAACAATTCTATCCCCCATTGTCAACGCTTCTGTCTGATCATGAGTCACATAGATAAATGTAGTTTGCAATTTTTCGTGCAATTTTTTTATTTCTGAACGCATTTGAACACGCAGCTTAGCATCAAGATTAGACAAAGGCTCATCCATGAGAAAAACTTTAGGATTTCTTACAATGGCACGTCCAAGAGCTACACGCTGTCTCTGTCCTCCTGATAACTGCTTAGGTTTTCTATCAAGATACTCGCCTAAATTCAAAATTTCAGCAGCCTCCAAAACTTTTTTCTCAATTGTTGCTCTGTCAACTTTGCGCATTTTTAACCCGAATGCAATATTTTCTCTGACTGTCATATGTGGATATAATGCATAACTTTGAAAAACAAAGGCTATATCCCTATCTTTTGGAGCTACATTATTTACTTTTTTATCTCCTATATATATTTCTCCATCAGAAATATCTTCCAATCCGGCAATCATTCTTAAAAGTGTAGATTTTCCACAACCTGAAGCTCCTACAAGAACAACAAACTCTTTATCCTTTATCTCAAGATTAACATTATTGATAACAGTTTTATTGTTATCATATGTTTTTCGTACATTTTTAAGAATTACACTACTCATGATTTCCCTTTTCAACAGGTATAATTATATCGTATCTTGAGCCTTTCATAACTTCCGAACGAACATAAATATAACCACCGGCTCTCTTTATTAATATACTAGCTGCTCCCATTTGGAATGCTCTTAATAAATATTTTTTTCCTTTTTCCAATTGTGCATATGGATCACATAAATACTTCATATCTTCATCAGAAATACCTATACCTGTGTCCCTGATCGAAATTTGCAAATACCCTTTACTATAATCAATAGCAGTAAGCCCAAATCTGCTGGCTGCTTTTTCATCCGGTTGCTTTAATTTTATAGTCAAATATCCGGCATCTGTCATTGCCAGAGCTACTTCCAAAATATTTCTTAACGCTTTTTGAACAGCTTTCAAATCAGTATAAACAGTCCGTTTGTCAATTGACTCATAATCAAAGTCAAAAGTCAGCTTTTTTTCCTGTAAAACAGGTTCAAAATCTTTTATAACAGCCTTAAATGCTTCAACTATATCAAAGTTTTGATACACCGGTTCATATAACGAAGACTCAGCTTCTGTAAACTCTAAAAACTTATCCATAAAATGATAAAGTTCATGAGAGTTTGAGTTTATAATTTTAATATATTTAGCCTGCTTATCTGACAATTCCCCTCCAAGCCCGTCAAGAAGTCCTTGAGAGAAACCGGAAATTGAATTAATTGGAGATTTAATATCATTTTCCAACTTAACAAGCATTGCATTTTTTTCGCCGTTAAATCTTGCAATTTTTTCTTCTGTTACAATTTCATCTGTTAACTTTGTCAAATCTCTTATTGCAACACAATAGCCATCGCCTTTTTTATAAGCATTCAGTTCAACATAAAAATCCCGGCCCGGAATAGAAGCTGTAACAGCAACAGGTTTTTGAGCCTTAATAGAAGAATAAACAGCATCCATACCATCTATTATAAAATCTTTAAGCATAATCGGGCTTGTTTCTTCAATCGTTAATCCAAAACATTCAAAAGCTTTTTTATTTGCTCTTTTTACAAAACCTTTAGAATCTACAAAAATAATTGAATCCGGCAAATCATTAATAGTATTAGCCGCAGTAACCATCCACCATAAATCTTTCAAGAATTTTTCTAAATTCATAATTGCATTACTTCCTTTTATAGTATATAATACATAATAACATGAAAAATTATTGAAAAATTACATGTAAATTTTTGTAATTTTTTTTGATTTAAAGTAGCAAAAAATATTATTTAGATGTTTTCTAACTAAAAACCAAACATGATGATATAAAATGAAGTAATCTTCTGAAAGTAAGGTGATACTATGAGAGAAATAGACAACAACAACATCAACAATTTGAACTTCAAAAGCATACAGCAAAAACCTGCTGTTGAAGATATCACCCTTGATGAAACAACTGTTAACTCTGCAGAATCTAAAGAAATAAAAGATTTATCAAGCATGCCGGCAGCGTCTCTTGGAAAATCACAAATTTCAACAGATTCAGTGGAAAGTGATATGAAATTTTTGGAAAAAAATCCTAAATTAGCACAAGAATTAAACAAAGCTATTGATAAATATGCTGAAACTCACAGCGAAGAAGATACTCTTAAAATGATTGAAAAAATGCATCAAGAATTTGTTGCAAAGAAATAAAAAATTCAGCCCTAAATTCGGCTGAATTTTTAAGTGACTATAAAAACTAATCATTTGCACTGGTTAAGAAATTAACCAAACCTTGAAGCCCCAGTTTATAACTATCAATTTTAAATCCTGTAATCTGCCCTACGCACACATCAGCAAACATTGAGTTATGGCGGAATTCTTCACGTCTATATATATTTGAAATATGGACTTCAACAGTAGGAATTTTAACTGAAGTCAAGGCATCACGAATCGCCACACTGGTATGAGTATAAGCTCCGGCATTTAAAATAATTCCATCAAAATTTCCCAGAGCATATTGAATCTTTTCAACAATCTCGCCTTCAAAATTACTTTGAAATATTTCAAGATTAACCCCGAGATCAAAGGAATATTCATGCAATTCCATTTCTAAATCTTTATAAGACTTAGAACCATATTGTTCAGGCTCTCTGACACCTAACATATTAATATTTGGACCATTAATAACAAGTATGTTTAAATCTTTTTCCATATTTATATTATAACATAAAATTTGGAACTTATATATAATTCTCCGCCAAAATCCTCAAAGCATATAATATCATCCCTAATTATTTTCAGTCATTCCGAACCTGGTTCAGAATATAGTTTATCACTAAGTTCCTGAAACAAGTTCAAGGGGACAATTTATTAGTTCAACAAAACGAATTTATACGTCTTCAATCAAAACTGATATAAAAATCCCAAAACTTTATATTTGTAAATTTTTGTTAAAATTTCCAATATACAAGTAACCAAAATTACATGCTTGCATTATCATGCATGTACAAACTATCCCAAAATCTCCTCCCAAGATTATTGTTCAAGTCGCAAAAAGTTGTGACTTTTTTTTTGCTCAAAAATAAAATTTTCATTATTAATTTTCATTCATGCTAATCTTAGACGAAACTTCTGCAACAATTCTTGCAATATCAGCTCCACCAACAGAAACTTCTAATATCAAAGGGGCATAGATTAATAAAGTTTCACGATATTCCATATTATCAACATCCAAAATATTAAATTCTATAAAGTCTTCGCCTACGCACATAAGCTTTCCATATTCACCACCTGTCGCCCAGCGGATAAATAAATACTGACCCTCAAATTCTTTAAGTTTCTCTACTAATCTCATATCCTAACCTATTACCTTTAATAACATATTAATAATATTTTACCATAAGTCAATTAGAAAATTAAACAATAAATGTTTTAACAGAACCGTCCTGATGGTACAATCCACCGCCGCATACAGTTTCTACTACCTTTAATACAACCTCTCTCGGGGCATCTATTTGATTAAGAGCAAATTCCTGCCCTGTATGTTTTATTTTAAAAATACACTTTTGATTTTGGTCTGCAGGAACGTATAAAGATGCAATCTCATTTTCCAAGAGTTTAACCATTTCCTCTTCTCTGTCCTTAGCATCTTTTATAATATCATTATAATTTCCTCTAATAGCCATAATTCTATTTGAAAATACATGCCTGCCGTCATCTCTAAACAAGGCTTGAGGCTGGAAATTACAACGTGTAGTAAAGCTCATTTTATGCCATAAAATATTGATAACTGCAACAGATTTCAAAGAATCCGCATCAATATAAATATTTTGAGTAGTTACCCCACGAGACGAAAAAGATTGTTTCAAATTATTCGATACCAGTTCTAAACAATCAATCATCCTTGTAAAAATATCATTCATATTAACAGTAGAATGCTGGTAATCCAAAAATTGTTTATACATATGGGAAGAAACCAGTTCAACTCTCTCTTGTATCACTATATCTTTTTTAGTAGCAGTTTCTGAATTGTCAAAACTTTCAAAATTATTTAGCAATTTCGTATCCTTTTTTATACCATATTTTTAAAATAAACATGTGTTGTTGTAAAGATTATACATTTTTTCGTTACAAAACTGAATACATATACGAGCTTATTTACAAATATTATTATTTGAAGAGCAAGTCAAATACAGCTCTACTGAAAATTATTTGTAAACGTGTGAATATATTCAAGAATCATCGCAAAGTATTTCAAATCAGAATTACCATTTAATACTAAATCAGCTTCCTTACGGAACGGTTTCACGTATTTTTCACCTGCATCAGCTATATAGTGCCAATGCTTTTCAGCATTTTCTTCACTCTGATTGCGTTCTTCGATTGCTCTGCTCATAAAGCGGCTTTTTCTTAGTTCATTTTCAGTTTCAACATAAATTTTAATATCAAAAACATCTTTAACAGTTTCATACATCGTTGCAATGCCTTCAACAACAATAATCTTTTGAGAATGAACATCAAAAGCTTTAGGAACTGAAACCCCGGTACCATTAGGGAGATACATTGGAGCCTTGATATCTAAACCATCAGATAAATCTTCCAAATCCGATCTTAAAATATCCAATTGAAAACTTGATGGAGCATCAACATCGTACCCGTTATCTCTAAGATTATCAAAAGAGCCGTATTTATTAATAAGAAGAGATATATCATTAAAATAATTATCTGTGCTCAACACAGTAACAGGCATAGATAACTGTTCAATAACATTCTTAATTTCATGACAAATTGTAGATTTACCTGAAGCAGACTCTCCGGTAACACCTATTAACAAACGTTTTGTAGGATTATTTATTATTCTGCGGCAGAACCGGTTAACAAAATCAGGATTAACCGAATTAATAATTGGGACTTCCTGTTTTTTATCATACAAATATATTTGTCTAAATTTTGTCTGCAGGTAAAACGCTAATAATTCTCGTCCGGATTTTGAATAAAAGTCGGGCTTGAATATTTTGTCTGTAGAATTTAGTTCTTTATCTATCAACAATTGCATATTCTTTCCATGTTTTTGGGATATGCATATCATAATACATGAGAAAAAACTTTTTTGCTAGTGTTTTTGTAAAAATTAAGAAACATTTTTCAATAAATCATTAATATCAATATCTAAAACTTTTGAAATATCATAAACAAGGAAAATTGACGGAGTTTGCAACCCTCTTTCTAAAAGGCTTATAGTACTCTCGCTAACATCGACCTTTTCAGCCAGTTCAGACTGAGTTATTCCACACCGATACCTTTCTGCTTTTAAATTTCTAGCAAAGATTTTATTGCGATGGTCTTTCATAAACAAATTATAACGGCTTGACAATTTTTTATTAAGAGGATAAACTACCACTAACTAGTAGTTAACTACTAGTTAGTGGTAGTTTTAAACGTGGAGATATACATGAAAAATTCTAAACAAAAAGCATTTACACTCGCCGAGGTGCTTATTACACTAGGGATAATAGGTGTAGTTGCCGCAATGACAATCCCTAACTTAATTACAAACTACAAAGCACACCAGCTCCGTTCACAGTTTTTGAAAGCCTATTCTCTAACGCAACAAGCTTTTAAACTTATGGAAGAAGATGATGTATCACTTGATCCTGCATCGTATCCGGTTGTAACATTCTACAAAACATTTCAAAAGTACTTTACAGGCAGTATAGACTGCCAAGCCTCAAGCGTAGGTCTGAAAAAGCCATGCTGCCATCTTAGCTCCGCACCTGATGCCTATAAAACATACCACGGATCTTCTTTTCCTGTATTTAAATTAGATGACGGACAGTTTGCACTGCAAGACGGAACACTATTTCTGTTTGAAAATCCGAATTCCAGGGGTACACCTATACTTATAAGTGTTGATATAAACGGCTTTGGCAATAAACCAAACAAAGCCGGTTATGATTTGTTCACATTCCAATTTTTTGACGGTGAATTAAAAACAATGGGAGACATTGGCACGCAATACGATGTAGAAAAATATTGTAACAAAAATACCAATAATGCTTTTAATGGTATTGCCTGTGCTCAAAAAGCTAAAGAAGATCCGGATTATTTTAAAAATTTATTAAAAGAATAAAATAAACTTCCCTTTATTTATCCAAAATATTTCCAAAGGTATTATTTAAAATTTTTTTCTTGATGTATAATACAACTATAAGAAAATAAAGGAGAGATATTTATGGAAACACTAAACGCAACAGAAGGTTTAATTACCAAAATTATCGGACCTGTTGTCGATGTAGAATTCCCATCAGGTGATTTACCAAATATTTATACTGCACTAAATATGTATCAGGAAGACGGCACAAAAATCGTTGCAGAAGTTCAACAAATGCTTGGTTCAAACAAAGTAAGAACAGTTGCAATGTCATCAACCGACGGACTAAGACGCGGAATGAAAGTTATAAATACAAATGAACCTATTAAAATTCCTGTAGGCAACGCTATTTTAGGAAGAATCCTGAACGTTGTAGGCGACGCAGTAGATAATATGGGAGAAATTCAAACTGATACATATCTTCCAATCCATAGAGAATCTCCAAAATTAGTAGACCAGAATACAGATATTGAAATTCTTGAAACAGGAATTAAAGCAATTGACTTGTTGCAGCCATACCAAAAAGGCGGTAAAATCGGTCTGTTTGGCGGTGCAGGTGTTGGTAAAACAGTATTAATTCAAGAACTAATTCACAATATTGCAATGGCACACAACGGTGTTTCTGTATTTGGCGGAGTTGGTGAAAGAACACGTGAAGGTAATGACCTTTGGAACGAATTTAAAGAAAGCGGAGTATTAGATAAAGTTGGTCTAATTTATGGTCAGATGAACGAACCGCCAGGAGCAAGAATGAGAGTGGGACTTTCAGCTTTAACTGCGGCAGAATACTTTAGAGACTACTCAAAACAAGATGTACTGTTATTTATTGATAATATATTCAGATTTACCCAGGCAGGTTCTGAAGTTTCAGCACTATTAGGACGTATGCCATCAGCCGTAGGTTACCAACCTACACTGGCAACAGAAATGGGTGAATTACAAGAAAGAATTACCTCAACGAAAGATGGTTCAATTACATCTGTTCAGGCTATTTATGTTCCTGCAGACGACCTTACAGATCCGGCTCCTGCAACGACATTCTCACACCTTGATGCATCAACTGTTCTATCAAGAAACATCGCATCACTGGGTATTTATCCAGCAGTTGACCCGCTGGAATCAAATTCTAGAGCATTAGATCCTCATATCGTTGGAGAAGAACACTATGACGTAACAAGAAAAGTTCTTGAAATCCTCCAAAAATATAAAGAATTGCAAGATATTATTGCAATTTTGGGTATGGATGAATTATCTGAAGAAGATAAAGAAACTGTAAATAGAGCAAGAAAGATTCAAAAATTCTTATCACAGCCATTCTTTGTTGCAGAACAATTCTCAGGTATTCCTGGTAAATATGTTAAAATCTCAGATACAATTAGAGGTTTCAAGGAAATCATTGAAGGGAAACACGACAATTTACCAGAACAAGCTTTCTATATGGTTGGTACAATTGACGAAGCTGTTGAAAAAGCAAAAACCATTGAGGAATAATTATGAAATTAAAAATTATTACGCAGGAAAGAGTTGTTTTTGACGAAGAAGTAGATGAAATCTATTCAAAAGGAGTAGATGGCGAATTCGGAATACTAAAAGGACACATTCCAATGATGACAGCGCTTGATATAGGTGTCACCCGCGTTACTCAAGGAAATGAAATAAAAATGTTCACCACAATGGGAGGCATATTACAATTCAAAGATGAAGAATGTTTGATACTGACAACCTTAGCGGAACCCGGCGAAGAAATCGACGAAGCGCGAGCAAGAGAAGCACTTGAAAAAGCGAGAAGAAAACTAAGAGAAGCTAACGCAAGAATGGATGCAAAACGAGCCGAAGCTGCAATTGCTAGAGCAGAAGCTCGTTTAAAAGCAAAATTGTCAAAATAAATATAAAAAACAGTTGAGTTCAGGAAACGTAATTTTCTGTTCCTACTCAGCATTTTAGAATTCATTATACTTAGAGGCTGAAACACGTTCAGCAAAACAATTATACGTTAAGTTCTTTTAATTATCCAAACAAACTAAAACCTACTCTTGAACAGCTTTTGAACTATTTGTCATATTTTTCGCTAAAAGCAAACTGTCAGCAGCTTTTGCCCTTTGATTATTTATAAAACCATCAATTAACGACCCGATACCATAACCGGCAAGAGCAAGCATTGGACAAGCTACAGCCAATTGTTTAATCTTAAACAACTCTGCAAACTTTCCACCTTTAGAAAGTTGAACACACTTTCCCGCAATTGGAGCAGTGAATCCTAAAAGAGCAAGCGTTTTCTTTGACACATCAGTTTCTTTATAAGGATTACCAAATTCTGTCAATGCCATCTCTTTGTTATTTGAATCCAAAGAATAATTTTTTAATTCTTGTTTGACAGTATCATTTTGAGAAGCAGCATGCTGGAATTCCGGCTCCGCAAATTTAGATGCGGACAAGTCGTCCTGAGAATCAGTTTTATCAGAGAACAAGACTTCCGGAGCTGTAGCATTTCCAGTATTTACTTTTAAAAACTCCGGCATCATAAAATCATCTTCATAATTATTATTCACGCCCTGCAAAGAATTCAAAGGCGCGGTATTAAAAATTGACGAATTATCAGACAAACCATTCGCTGGTTGTTGCAATTGTCCGAAATTCAGATTATTACCAAACGGCTGAGCAAATCCGACATTAAAAGTTTTATCCAATCCTACTGACATAATTTAACCTTTCAATACACATAACTTTCCACTTATATAAAGTATTTTCAGATACGAAAATTGCAAAATATATAATAATTTTAAAACTTTGTAACATTATATTTTTGTTTACTGAAACCGGCTTTTATGGTATATCAAAAATATGGATAAATCTTTTTACAGCATTTTCAAGACTTTTTTTAAAGTTGGAACATTATTGCTGGGAGGCGGATATGTTATTTTACCTCTGCTAACCAGTGAACTTGTTGACAAAAAGAAATGGATAACCTCTGATGAATTATGTGAATATTATGCACTTGGAGCCAGTTTACCCGGAATTATTGCAGCAAACACGGCAATCTTCACAGGTAGAAAACTATTAGGAACTCAAGGTGCAATTGCTGCAACTCTGGGTATAGTTACACCGGCGTTTCTTGCTATTGTACTGTTAGCATCTATTTTAAGTGAAATAGTCACAAAGTCTTCAGTACAACACATTTTCTGGGGAGTAGGCATTGGAGTCATAACACTTTTATACCTTGCAGTAAAAGAAATGTGGAAAAAATGCGTAACTGATAAATTTACAATTATAGTATATTTTGCATGCCTGCTGCTCGCGCTAACAGGAAAAATTCCGCTATCATTAATAATAATCGGGGCAATAATAACAGGCATACTGTACCAGAAATCACAAACTAAAAATTCTATAAATGAGGAGAGTAAATGAAGCTATTTTTACAGTTATTTTTACAATTCTTTCATATTGGAGTTTTTTCATTTGGCGGCGGATACGCAACATTACCGTTTTTATATGACATTGCAGAAAAATATCACTGGTACACAACAAAACAACTGACTGATATGCTGGCAATTTCGTCAATTACCCCGGGGCCAGTGGGAGTTAATGTTGCCACATTTGCAGGATTTGCGACCTCCGGGATTTTAGGAGCAATAATTGCTACAACAGCAATAATTCTTCCATCATTCATTATTGTAACTATTGTATCTAAAGTTCTGGATAAATTTAAAACAAATATATATATTAAAGGCGCAATTAAAGCATTAAAACCTGCAGGCTGCGCCCTACTTTCCGCTGTTGGATTAAAATTAATCTTCACATCTAATCTCCACTTACTTGGAACAATCGTGCTAATAACATTTATTTCTACAAGTTTCTGGAAAAAACAAGATCCCCTATTTTATCTTGGGGTCTCCGCAGTAATTGGGCTTATTCTTGGACACTACAACTGGATTGGTGTATAAAATATTAAATATATATAATTTTCTTTTCAGGATTAGTTTCTGAAACTAAAGCAGTATTTTTAGGAGTACAAAAAACTACTCCGTTTTTTAGCCCAATATAAGTATCTTTTACCTTGAAATCTTCAGGAACATGTAGATGCTTTATTTTACAATCAGGCAGATAAGCTTTAAAAACTTGTGTTAGAAAATTCAAACTTCTATTTGTATCTTCTCTAACTCCTGGAATAAATGTAACCTCGGGATTTTTCAAACCTCGAATTAAAAATTTTATAAGATTTATACTATCACCTTCATCACTATATAAGAAGTAATGCAACAATTTCTGTAGATTTTTATGTTTATCTACAATTGCAACACCGGCACATTGATACAAACCATGTGTATAAAAAGTATCAGACAAATCCCCTTCTATTGAAATAGTACCACCGGGTTTCGAAAAATTATCAATCATAACTCCAATTTCCGGATTATTTTCAATTTTCATAGGAGTGGAAATATTAGTTTGGAAATACACATCATCAATAGAATTTCCATCTTTCTTTGGTACTAAGAATTTAAAATCAGGCGCCTTTCCTAATGCATATTCCGTAGGCATCGGATTTGTATTTTTATCATTGAAGTGTAATTTTCTTTGCCAACCTTTTTTGGCAAAATCTATTGAAACTCTGTCATAATCAGGATATAACAATCCTTTTGTTTTATAAACCGAAACTACATCGCCAGGCATATCAACAAGCTTATTTGCCTCATCCAGTATCGCCTTGGAACTATTACTACTTTTACTTTCAAGGCAAGACATCATCATATTAAATTTATCTATAATTTTAGATGTAATTTTCATACTATACCTTTTACCAAATAAAGTAAAACAAATACTATACAAAAATTGCCCATATAAAATTATGGCTTAATCAAAAATTTAATTGCCTTTCCTGCAATATGCTGCTGCATAGCATATTCTACCTTATCCAGAGGCAAAGTATCTGTTATAAGTTTTTCGACTTCCATATCGCCCGATGCAATATAATCTAGCGCCATTCTAAAATACTTAGGTGTATGATGGAACACACTCATCATCTTTATGTCACCATAGTGCATTTTTGTAGTATCAAATGTAACTTTTGAACCTGATTTACAACCGCCAAAAAAGTGAACTGTTCCTCCTGGACGTACGCAATCAAAAATTTGTTCCCAAATTTCCGGGAGTCCCACACATTCGACAGCAACATCAAGCCCTTTATGTTCATCTGAAAATTCTTTAAATATGCGTTCCGGATTAGGATATTTTTTTAAATCAATAATTTCATCAGCATGAGCAAATTCTTCGGCAGCTTTAAGTTTTATAGGATTTCGGCCTGCAACAATAACTCTAGCCCCCATAAGCTTGGCTACACGTGCAAACATCAAACCTATAGGACCAATTCCAATAATTCCCACGCTGTCACCGGATTTAATACCTGTTCTTTCTGCACCATGAACAACATTTGCTAAAGGTTCACAAAATGCAGCTCGTTCAAAACTCAAACTTGGAGGTAAATGGAGTAAGTTTTTTTTCACAATACGAGCTGGAACATTAATATATTCAGCATAAGCACCATTTAGAAGATTTAAATTTTCGCAAAGATTATATTCCTGTTTTTTACAGTAAAAACAATCCCCGCAAGGTGCAGAATTTGCAGCAACAACACGATCACCGACATTGAATCCGTCAACATTACGTCCTATTTTTTCTATAATTCCGGAAAATTCATGCCCGAATCCTGATGGAACTTCTTTGATGAGCACAGGATGCCCGCGACGAAATGTTTTAACATCAGTACCACAGGTTAATGCAGCCATGACCTTCACAACAACTTCGCCTTCTTCCGGAGGCTTTACCATTACATTTTCATATCTTATATCATTTGGTCCGTAATATTGTATAGCTTTCATAAAATAATAATACCAGAAATAAAACTTCAGGACATTAAAATTTATGTAATATTCAAATTAAAACTCTCAGCAAGTTCACTAATCATATACAGAGAGCCGCATATTATATTCAATCTTCCATCACTAAAATCTATCCGGGTTTCAGAAGTTAACTCTTTTGCAGGAATAGGACTAGCTTCCATCAAAGCTCTTACATCACAAGAATTTTGATGGCTAAAATGATAAAAATACACTTCCGGAGTATTATATTCTGTCTGCCCTATGAACTGCTCAAATAATAGGTTAAGCATTTTAGTATAATCTTTATTTTTCAAACAGCCAAAAATATAACGTCTTCTAGAATTTGGATAATAAAAATCTAAACTTTGAACAAGAGAACTTATCCCATTTGGATTGTGTGCACCGTCGATAATAAGGTTCTTATCCTCAATATATTGAAATCTGCCAATGTGCTTAACCTGCTTTAGCCCCTCATCTATTATATTTTGTGGAATTGTCGGAAATATAGTTTCAATAGCCGCAAGTGCCAGAGACAAATTTTCTTGCTGATAAGTCCCCTTTAAAGATAACTTTGAAACATCTACAAATGGTGCTACCATCACAAGCATCGAACTTTTTTCATCCGCAACATCTCGGTAAACCTCCCGTCCCTCAAATACAATACAAGGACAGTTTGGTTTTATAATACCCGCTTTTTCGAAAGCTATTTTATCAAGAGTATCACCAAGACGCTCTGTATGATCATAATCAACATGAGTAATAATAGAACAAAGATTCTTTTTGATGACATTTGTTGCATCAAACCTGCCGCCCAGACCAGTTTCTAAAACTACAACATCCACATTATTATCTGCAAAATACTTAAACATAACAGCAGTTAATATTTCAAACTCAGTTAAATCAATACCATTTTTATCAGCTAAATTTGATATTTCAAAAACATATTTTGCAAAATCTTCATCAGTAATATTACCATTTACCCTTGCCTCTTGCAGTAGATGGACAGGGTGTGGAGACAGTAAAATCTTTATCCTTTCAGTATATTTAAAAATATGCGGCGAAGTATATAATCCGACTTTTTTACCGGCGCAAGCCAGAATTGACGATAAAATTGCACATACAGAACCTTTTCCATTCGTTCCTGCAACGTGAATACAATCTAACTTGTCTTGAGGATTTCCTAGCAGCTCTAAAATTTTAGAAATTCTTTCAAGCCCCAGAGACACATGAAACTTTCCAACAGAAGTTAATAACTTTACTGCATCATTATATTTACCGCTCATATTAAACCTCTATTTCTATAAAATTAAAATCTATAATCATTTTAGCAAAAAAGTTCTTATATATTTATAAGCTAATATTAATTCTTCTTCCTTAAGAATATCTAACATAGATATTATTTCAGATTTCAAATCTGTAAAATTCTGTAAATGATAAAATTCAAACAAATCTTTTGGTTCAACAGATAAAGCATGGGAAAATCTATCAATTAATTCTGGAGATGGAAAATTTTTACCACTTTCAATACAACTAATATGTTTATCATCAACATTTACCAATTCTGCAAGTTGAGCCTGTGTGTAATGCATTTTTTTGCGGTATTCTTTAATTTTACGTCCAAATAATACTTTTATATTTGCCATTTCTACCTCGTATTCATTTTACATAACCAGCCATAGTATTGGAATTGAAATATAGGTAAAAAATTGACAAAAACTTACCCAATGAGTATAATAAATTACGTAGTACGTAATTTTACACAATATACTTACCTAATAGATAGGAGAAAAATGGACAATAAACAGCACAAACGATTAGCTTTTACACTTGCAGAAGTTTTAATTACACTAGGTATAATTGGAATTGTCGCAGCCTTGAGCATTCCAACACTAATTTCTGCTTATCAAAAGAAAACCACTGCTCTTGAAGTAAAAAAAGCCTACACAGAACTTAATCAGATATTAAAAATGGCAATCGCAGACTACGGCGAACCTCTCGGCTGGCAATATTATGGAGCTGATGAATTGCCACAGTGGGTTCAAACATATTTTGTACCATACGTTAACGGTGCACAACATAAAGCTTGTAATTCAAACGAAAGATGTTTTGGACTTGCTTTGCCATTTTCTTTACATTTTAAAAAACCAGGTTCTGTTAATACAATAGTTGGGCAATACGTAGTATCAAAACTTGGCAGTCCTGTTGCCTATGCCTTCTTTAGGTACCCATCTCCATATGACAAAGTAACCAGAGTAAAAGCCTACATACGAAATCCTAAAAAATATGCTATGCTTGGCAAGGATGTATTCACATTTATACTAACAACGGCAGACGAAAATCCGACATTCAAACCTTACGGTTATGGTACACTTGGCTCTTACGGAATGAGTACAAAAGATAGAAATACTCTACTTGGAACAGGATGGGGCGGATGCAATCCAAAAGCAAGTGGCTCCGGCTACTTTGGTCCAGGAGATGCCTGTGCAGCAGTCATAATGATGGATGGCTGGAAAATTGCCAAAGATTACCCATGGACAAAATAAAAAATAGATTTTAACGAATAAAAAGAGAACTAAAATTTATAGTTCTCTTTTTATAATTATAATTTGATTTACGCAAGTCCTATTTTTCTTCTATCCCCTTACGTTTGTAGAATTCTTCAATGAAACCAGTATTAAAATTTCCGCTCATAAAGACTTCATCTTCAATAATTGCCTGATGGAATGGAATAGTTGTTTCAACGCCTGTTACAACGTATTCTTTCAAAGCTCGGTACATTCTTCTACGAGCTTCATTTCTATCACGTCCCCAGCAAATCAACTTACCAATCATTGAATCGTAGTACGGAGGAATTGTATAATCTTGATAAACATGAGAATCAACTCTTATACCAAAACCTCCAGGTGCTAAATAACCTGTAATCTGTCCAGGGTTTGGCATAAAATTCTTAGCTGGATTTTCAGCATTGATACGGCATTCAATAGCATGACCTTTTAAGTGAATATCATCTTGAGTGTAACTTAATTTTTCACCAGCCGCAACTAGGATTTGTTCACGAACCAAATCAACACTTGAAATCATTTCTGTTACACAGTGTTCAACCTGAATTCTTGTATTCATTTCCATGAAATACCAGCTGCCATCATGATCAAGTAAGAATTCACAAGTTCCGGCCCCTTCATAGTTAATCGCTTTAGCTGCACGAACAGCTGCGGCTCCCATTTCTTTTCTTGTTTCTTCATTGATAGCCGGAGATGGAGCTTCTTCCAACAATTTTTGGTGACGTCTTTGAATAGAACAATCTCTCTCTCCTAAGTGGACAACGTTACCAAAACTGTCACCCAATATTTGAACCTCAATATGACGAGGATTTTCTAAGTATTTTTCAGCATAAACATCAGGATTTCCAAAGAAATTTTTAGCTTCAGTCTGGCAAAGTTCCATATTAACTTTAACATCTTCATCACTGCGGCAAATTCTCATACCTTTACCGCCGCCACCGGCTGTAGCTTTCAAAATAATCGGATAACCAACTTTATTTGCAAAAGCCTGAACATCTTCAACCGTATGAACAATTCCTGTACCCGGAGTAACAGGAACATTATTTTCAATCATTGTTTTACGAGCTGTAGCTTTATCTCCCATTTTCTTCATAGCCTCGGAAGATGGACCAATAAATTTAATACCTTGCTGTTCACAGATTTCTACAAAATCTGCTCTTTCAGACATAAATCCATATCCAGGGTGGATTGCATCAGCACCTGATACCATAGCTGCTGACATTATTGCAGGAATGCTTAAATAACTATCAGCACTTTTTGCAGGTCCAATACAATAAGCCTCTGTTGCTAACCTAACATGAAGAGAATTTGCATCTGCCTGTGAATAAATAGCAACCGTAGGAATACCCAATTCTCTACATGCCCTGATAATCCTTACAGCTATTTCTCCCCTATTCGCAATTAATACTTTTCTAAACATTTTTCAAATATCCCTTATCAAATTAGAAAGTGAACAGACATAACCGTTCACTTTCTAATATTTTAAAATTATTATTCTACATACATAAGAACTTGACCAAATTCAACAGGTTGTCCATCCTCAACACAAATTTCAAGAACTTTACCGGCAACCTCTGCTTTAATTTCGTTCATCATTTTCATAGCTTCAACAATACAAACTACATCGCCGTTTTTTACAGTATCACCAACAGATACAAAAGGAGCTGCATCCGGAGATGGAGACTTGTAGAATGTTCCAACCATTGGAGATGTAATTGGAGTACCTTTTTTAGCAGGTGCTGCCGGAGCACTTGCTGCAGGCTGAGCTGACGAAGCTGAAGCCGGAGCAGAAGGAGCTGCAGCTACAACTTGAGGAGCTGCTGAAACAATAACATCTTTTCTTAATGTAATAGCTTGTTCTCCATCTTCTAGAGAAATTTCTGTCAAGCCTGTTTCAGATATAATTTTTGCCAATTTTTCTATATAATCTGTTTCAAATTTCATAATTTGCCTTTCCTATAAGTCAAAACACAAGATTTTTCGGATTTGTGTTAATTAAAAAAAGCGAAAAATCTTACAAAAGTATCGCCTCAGAATGACATCAAGACTAGCATCTGTCTAAATATTCATTTGTTCTGGTGTCAACTCTGATAATATCACCGTTAGCTACAAAGAAAGGAACGTTTACAACCGCACCTGTTTCTAATGTTGCAGGTTTTGTACCGCCTTGAGAAGTGTTTCCTTTTTCAGACGGAGGAGTATCAACAACTGCCAATTCAACGTGAGCAGGGATATCAACACCGATAACTTTTCCTTCATGTGTTAAAATCATTACATTCATATTTTCTTTTAAATATTTAATACCGCTGCCAATTTGAGCTTCTTCAACATGTAATTGATCATAAGTTTCATTATCCATCATTACATAAGCTGAACCTTCTTTGTATAAATATTGCATTTCACGTCTATCCAAAGTAGCTTTTGCAACTTTTTCACCGGCTCTGAATGTTTTTTCAACAACCTGTCCTGTGATAACGTTTTTCAACTTAGAACGAACAAATGCTGCACCTTTACCAGGTTTTACGTGCAAAAACTCAACTACAGACCATAGACCGTTGTCCAACTCAACTGTCAAGCCTGTTTTAAAATCGTTTACTGAAATCATATTTTTCCCCTTTTTAAAAAGTATTCTTCTTCTAGTGAACCAATAATAACACAAAAACTTCTTTTTACAAAGTTATTTACAATCAAGAAAAAAAATATTGTTACCATTTGTTCATATTTCATGATAAAATCTAAACTATGATAGAAAGATACTCAAGACAAGAAATGGCAAAAATTTGGGAATTGAATTCCAAATTTGATTATTATTTACAGGTAGAACTGGCAGTTTGTGATGCTTATGCAGAATTAGGAACAATTCCTAAAGAAGCTACTAAAGAAATTCGCCAAAAAGCAAGTTTTACAGTTGAAAGAATTGACGAAATAGAAAAAGAAGTAAGACACGATGTTATAGCTTTTTTAACCTGCGTAAACGAAAGCCTTGGAGATTTAGGCAGATATGTACACGTTGGGATGACAAGTTCTGATGTTATTGATACAGCTTTCGCTCTTCAAATTCAAGACAGCGGAAAACTTATAAAAGAAGATTTAGAAAAAACAATAAAAACACTAAAAAATCTTGCAAGTAAACATAAAACAACAATCTGCATAGGGCGTTCGCATGGGATTCATGCAGAAATTATGACTTTCGGTGCAAAATTATGCTCATGGATAGACATTCTAGAGCGTCAAAAAGAAAACTTTGAACATGCATTAGAACAAATCCGTATTGGGCAGATTTCCGGTCCTGTAGGAACATACAGTAATATTTCAACAGATGTTGAGAGAATTACGTGCAAGCACCTTAATTTAAAACCTGCAAGAATATCAACTCAAATTATAGCAAGAGATTACCATGCTTACCTTATGCAATCTTTAGCGCTAATTGCCAGTGTTATTGAACAATTTGCAACAGAAATAAGACACCTGCAAAAAACAGAAGTTCTGGAACTTGAAGAAGGTTTTGGAAAAGGTCAAAAAGGTTCATCAGCTATGCCGCATAAGAAAAACCCTGTATTGAGCGAAAATCTTTGCGGATTAGCTAGAGTTGTTAGAGCAAATTCCATTGTTGCATTAGAAAATATTCCATTATGGCATGAAAGAGACATCTCTCATTCTTCTGCAGAGCGAATTATTTTCCCTGACAGCTTTACTCTAATAGACTTTATGTTGAACAGGTTCAACGGTCTAATGGAAAATATTGTAGTTCATAAGGATAATATGCTAAAAAATACAGACAAGTTCGGAGGAATAGTATTCTCGCAAAAAGTATTATTATCTCTTGTAGCAAAAGGATTATCCAGAGAAGATGCGTATGTAATAGTTCAAAGAAATGCTCTTGATGCTTTCCAAAACCATGGAGACTTCAAAGCCAATTTGCTAAAAGACAACGAAGTAACCGCTCTTTTAACTACTGATGAAATTGAAAAAATATTTGATAAACAAGCATTCTTGCAAAATATAAACGAAATTTATTCTAGATTTGGAATTTAAAGTTTATAAACGGCAATTTATAGATTTATAATAAGGCAATAAAAAAGACAGAGTTTAAATACACTGTCTTTTTTACTATATATTATTTAATAAATATTAATTAAGCTTCTGACTTCTTTGAATCTTTTTTATATTCTTCAATGGCTAAAATTGTACAAATTATTAAACATATGATTCCTGATACTAACCAGAAGTATATAGCCCCATCCCAATTCTGATTACCGTTAGTACCTAATTTATCTACAAGGAATCCTGTCCCTGTTGCTGACAAAAATGCACCGATATAGCCAAATGTTCCGGTAAAACCAGAAGCTGCTGAAGCTACTTTTTTAGAGCTTGATTCAACTGCACAAAGACCGCCTATCATCATTTGCGGACCATATGTAAATGCCCCTAATAAACCGATAATAACATAGTTTAAAGCATTAATTGTATTAAATTTCAAAGCAATAATTGCAAGAATAACACCGACTAAATAAATTAAGTTAACCGGAGCTCTTTTTCCTTTAAACAATTTATCAGAAATCAAACCTGCACAAACTGTCCCGCAAATACCAACAAGAGGTAATGATGCTATCATATTTGTTGCATCTTTCAGTTCAATATTTTTTGCATTTTTCAGATACATAATCATCCAGTCTTCTGCGCCGAATCTGATAATATATACAAAGATATATGCAATAGCTAATAACCAGATTGTTTTATTACATAGAACATATTTTTTAAAAATCTGAACATAAGACATATCGTCTTCTTCTTTTTTCTCACTGCAAGATGTTTCTTTTACAGGTTCATTTCGATAAACTTCAACATCAGGAAGTCCTAAAGACTGAGGTCTGTCACGAAGTCTGTCAAACAACCAGATTGCAGTAACAACAGCCAGCGCACCGGGAACTAAAAATGCAGCTCTCCAGCCAAAATGAGCAGCGATATGACCGGCAAGAATAAAACTTAAAAATGTACCTGTCTGATGTGAACAAGACCATAATGACCATTTTGTCCCGCGTTCAGAATTTGAATACCAGTAAGTTAAACTCTTAGCAACTGCCGGAAAACCTGCTGATTGAAACCAGCCACTTACACCCCATAAAAATGCTAAAGTCCATAACAGAACCATTGCTGACATTTTCGTACTCAATCCTAATATGCTCACCGCATTTGGCGCTAACGCAAACAATATATTAGCAATTGCAGTCATTAACAGGGCTGTAGGGAAGAATTTTCTAACATCAGCACCATCTGCCAATACGCCGTTAACAAATTTACCTATACCATAAGTTAAGTATAAAGAACTGCCTAACAAACCTAGTTCTGTTGCTGAGTAATGAAATTCTGCCATAATTCCCGGCAATGCGACTGCAATATTTTTCTTACAAAGATAGAATATTGTATACCCTATAAAACAAGCATAGAATATTCTTAACCTCCAATGTTTATACATTGAATCTACTTTTTCAGAATCTTGTATAGGTTCTTTTACAGGAGGTTCTTTATAAAATGCACTTAATCCTTTTAACATAAGTCTTTTTCTCCTATTTATTCTTAATTACTTGAATATTTCTTGTTTCAGTTAATTCATGTCTGGCATTTTTAATAATTTCCCGTTTTTCATCATCGAGACTATGTCCGTTAACTAATCTGTCAATAAATCCGGTATTTAATTTTGTAGCTCTTTCAAGAGCTCCTATTTCTTCCAGAACAGGTTTTATTTGTTCAAAATCATAACCAAAAGTTTGTTTTGAATTATAAAGCAGCAAATCACCTTCCTGAGAGGTAATAGAACTTCCACCCAAATCAAAATATAGTTTAAATATAGATTTTAAATCCTGTAATTCAGATTGAAGAGTAGTAACAGTCTGCTGAATACGCAAAAATCTTTCAAAAAGGTATTCCACATTTTCAAGCTGTTTGTTTTCCCAATCATACTTCTGCAAATATAATTTTTTTAACTTTGGATAAGCCAACGCGAGTCCCATTGTATCACCCATTGCCCTATGATGGTCTTTTAATTCTACTTTAAATTTTTCAGTCAAAGCATTCAAACCATGCGCATCCAGCTCTGGATAAACTTCTTTAAACATTTGCTGGGTATCAATTCTCTCATTTTTAATTTCACTACCTGTGACACGTTTTGAAGCTTCATTGATAAATGTATAATCGAATATTGCATTATGAGCAACTATCGGATAATCTCCGATAAACTCTAAAATTTTAGGCATAACTTCAGCTTCTGTAGGTGCATCCGCAACCATATCCGCAGTTATACCATGAATTGCAATACTTGATTTTCTAATATGCTGCTGTGGATTTATCAAAGTTTGAAACTCGTCTTTTATTTTGCCGTTTTCAAGCCTGAGTGCAGCAAACTCAACCATTTTTTCTCTAGTGTAATCCAATCCTGTTGTTTCAGTATCTAAAACTATCTCAATTACTTTTTTTCTCGCCATTTCTTTGTCCTAATTAGTACTATATAGATGATAGCACAAAAATTTTTTCCATGATAAAATGTGAAGTGTTAGTTAAATTATGGGGACAAAATTATGGATAATATTTTTGAAGTAAAAGACGGCATGTTTGAGCATGAAGTTTTACAATCTGAAATTCCTGTTGTTGTAGATTTCTGGGCAACCTGGTGCGGACCTTGCAGAAAACTTGCTCCAGTTATTGAAGAACTTGCTAAAAATTATGATAGCAAAGTAAGATTTGTAAAAGTTAATGTTGAAGAAAGCTTAAATATTGCTAAAGAATATTCTATCAGCGGACTTCCTACTCTTATGATATTCAAATCCGGCGAAGCTGTAGAAAGAATGACAGGATTAATGCCAAAGTCTACAATCATATCAAATATCGAAAAACATATTTAAACATTTAAATCATATTTAAAATTCAAGAACTGAAACCTTTAATAAACTTGTTATATGTAACAATTTGTTAAAGATTTCAGTTTTTTTTTCAAATTACTAAAGATAGCTGCCAAAATTCCGTTAATTATACAAGTATAACCATATGGATGAAGGGCACTACATTGAGAATTAGTAAAATTCACAAAAGAAATGAAAACTTTAATATATCAGGAGATGTCGACACTTCAGGGGTAAGTATAGATGCAGATTTAGCAAAAGTACACAGTGAACGTGTAGTTGAGTATGCAAAAAAATTAAAAGCTAAAAACGGAACCAAATATTCTGATGAATATTACCTTTCAATGGCCAAAAGTATTGATAACAGAGAAATGAGAGGAGCATACTCTGAAGTTTTTCATAAAAAAGCTGCACTATGCCCTATTCAAGATCCTCAATGGGCAGGTTATTCATACGAAGAAATTATACAAATGGAAAATTCAGGATATAAAATTCCTGAAGATGTTTTACTATGGGCACATGCTCAACAAGAATCAGATGTCGTAGCGTATCAAATAATCTCTGATGAAACAAACCTTGACGATAACTCTTCAACTGAAGAAATTACCGGAGATAATTCTATTAATAATATTCAAAAAACAGCAAAAGAATATGTCAATAAAGCTGACAACGCTCAAAAAGACAACCTGCTAAAGATAGAAGAATTCCAAAAAACAGTAGACAAAGCCCAAGAAATAAAAAAAGAAAGAGAAAACTCCTACAAAAATTCAATTCAAGAAGTTACAAAATTGTCAGATGAGTTAAAACAACTTGAAACAAAAAATAAAAACAAAACGTTATCTCAATCAGAAGAATCCAGATACAATGAGTTAAGAAAAATACTGAATAACTCTAACAATAATACAATGCAACAACTTCAAACAGACACTGACGAACTGGATGAATTACTATCAAGCATGGACAAGCTAAATTCAGAGGCAACTGAAAATATTCAACTTTCTCAAAATACGTTAAAAGCTGCCGAAGACTTATCAAAACTTGGCAGAAACTACAATGATAACATGGCAACACACTCTACAAAGGGAATAGTTTACCAAAATACAGGTTTACTCAATGATATTTTATATGGCGTAAATACAACTTCAATACAAAAAGTAGCACTGGATACAGGAACTGCCCTGGAAACAAACACTAACGGAATATTATCAGAACTTAACAACGGCAAAAATATTGAACTTGAAAGTTTTGCAAAAGAATACACCCGAACAGTACAAAATCTTATGCCTAAAAATAACCAATCTGCACAAGAAAATAATACTGATAAGACAGAAGAGAACCAAACTTTGACTCAATCAACAAAATCTGAGCCTACAAAGGAAAAGCAACCTTCAGAACAAAATATTCAACAGAAGACCTCTAAAAATCCACCTGCGCAAACTACAGAAAACAATCAAGAAGTAAACGACAGCAACAATACTATACAAAACGAAAATTTAGATAATCAAGAGATACTAACTGATGAAGAAAAACAACAAATAGCAGACAACAACAAAACTCAAAAAACAACACAAACAAACAATAATACCAATCCACTTACAGCTCTTTCCGTAACAGGCTCACCTCAAGGCGCCATTAAAGCTGCAATCATTTCCTCAATTACGACTTCTAATTTACGAGAAAGAGAAGCAGGTATTTCTAAGGATACAAAATCAATGCAGCAAGAATTCAATACCGCGCAAAAAGATATTACAAAACTACAAAAAGAACAAACAAAAATACAAAGTAAATATCAAACAAATCAACAAGAAACAGAAATATATTTAGCAGAAATAGATTCTATAGCTGCAGAAAATAATGACAGTATCCAAGAAAATCCTCAGCCGAAAGCTGAACAAATACAATCACCGCAAAACACTTCTGCCCAAAACTTGCAGGATAATAAAAATGAAAATGAAAAAGAAACAACAATAACACCATCATTCTCAGCGGAAATTCAAAATACACAGCCAGACGCAAACAATGAAATTGAACCAATAATTGGTCAAATTAACAACATTTCCACTGAAAATCAGAAAATTACATCTGATTTGAATAAAGAAATTATAACAAGCAACACTTCAACTAATAAAGGACAAAAATCAAAAATAAATTTACAAAAACAAAACCAGCAATTTAATGTCCAAAACCAAGATGCAAAACAAATATCGAATAACACAACAATTACAGGAGCAATAACTACAGGATTTGGAACATATAATCTGTCTGTAGGAATTCCACTGCTTCAAAACGGTATAGCATTAATGCTTAATCCGTTCACATACAGCATTGGACAAACAATGTCTATACAAGCAACCAAACAGATAATTGAAGGTTCAGCTCAAGTTGCAACAGGAGCAGCCGCAAATATTGCCGGTGGTATAGGTATTGCAGCTAGTAACGATGCTTCAGATGCAATTAAAAACACAAACCTGGCATTAAGCGAAGCCCAAAAAACAGCCACAAAAAACCAAAAAGCAATACAAGCTGCAAATATTCCTGAATTAACATCAACAGAAGTTCAACCAGTAGATAATCAAAATAATTCAAATCAAAATACTGAAACAAATATGCCTACAACAAATTTTGCAAACAAAAATGAAAATATTCAGAACATACAAACATCAACTGCTCAAAACAGACCAGAAACAACAGCAGACAAAAACACTCCAGAGCAAAACAAAATTCAAACAACAGCAACATCTAACACAAGAAACAAAGAAACCGTAAGTAATAAAACTAATGATGCAGAGCAAATCATTAACTCTCAAACAAATAAAGTTGATGATATGCTAAATGAAGATACAAAAATTTCACAAATTCTGGAAGATAAAATTATTGCTCTGAATTCATCAACAAAAACCCTAGACGATAAAGAAGATATCTATGGAGATATAAAATTACTCCAACGAACTCTTGAAAATTCCGATTCTGAAAGAGTAATTAACACAAAAAATGATGCAAATGATAATATCCCAATTCAAGAAGAAACCCAACAACAGCCGGTAAATATAGAAAACACATCAGACAACTCTGCACTTTTAGCAGCATCAGCAACTACAGCAGCCGATATAAAAAGTGCAACAGTAACCGATGACAAAACAACAATAAAACTTGAACGATTTAACAATGACAGTATAATTGAATCTAAAAAGAAAATGAAAAAAGTAACAGCTGTTTCTGCTGCAAGAGGCGGTAAAACATAAGTAAATTATAACAAATAATAGTTTTTACAGCTCTATTTATAATATAAATAGGGCTTTTTCCGATTAAGAAAACAAAAACAATTGCGAAAATATAAAAATATTACCCATCTATGCAATTGTTTTATTAACACTTATTTATTTAAATTATTTTATAAATAAAAATCTTTTTCATACTTCCAGCTATTCTTAATTCCAAGAGTCTGTTATCAGACTCTTTTTTTTATATTTACAATGATAATGTCATTCCGAACTTGCGTGAAATCTAATAAATTATTAGATGCTGAACCAAGTTCAGCATGACATCACGTCAGTTCAGGGTAAAACTAAAATAATAACACTCGTACAGATTATATTTGTCATTCCGAACTTGTTTCGGAATCTGTTAGATTTCTAGGGACTTAAGAAAGTCCAGCAGGACAAATATTATTTATTTTATTTAATTGATAATAAAAAGGCGCGGCAGATAAAATCTGCCGCGCCTTTTACTTAATGATTCAATCAATTTATTTTGATTTTTTTGCTGTAGGGTAGTAATCTCTAACAACACCTTCAAATGCATCGATATAAATTTGTTTAATATCTGTCATTATTGGGTATGCAGGGTTAGCACCTGTACATTGATCGTCAAATGCCAATTCAACCATTTCATCCAATTTTTCGTAGAAGTCTTTTTCTTCAATACCGAAATCTTTGATTGAATTTGGAAGATTTATAGCTTTCATCAATCTATCGATTTCATTGATTAACAATTCAACCTTTTCATCATCATTCTTACCGCCTAAGCCTAATTCGTCAGCAATTTGACCGTATTTAGCTTTTGCGTTAGGGAATTTGTATTGAGGGAAGATTGCTTGTTTTTTAGGACAATCTACAGCGTTGTATTTGATTACCTGTCTGATTAACAATGCGTTAGCTACACCGTGAGGTACATGGAACATAGCACCTAATTTGTGAGCCATAGAGTGGCATAATCCTAAGAATGAGTTAGCAAATGCCATACCTGCAATTGTAGCAGCATAGTGCATTTTTTCTCTAGCCATAGGATCATTAGCACCTTCATTGTATGATCTTTCTAAGTATCTAAATACTAATTTAGTTGCTTCCAAAGCATTTGAATTTGTAAAGTTTGTAGCCATACAAGATACATAAGCTTCGATTGCGTGAACTAATGCGTCAATACCTGATGCTGAAGTTAAACCTTTTGGCATACCATCAACAAAGTTAGGATCAACAATCGCCATATTTGGAGTTAATGCGTAATCTGCAATTGCATATTTTACCTGAGATTCATCATCTGTAATAATTGCAAATGGAGTAACTTCTGAACCTGTACCTGAAGTTGTAGGGATAGCAACCATAGTAGCTTTTTTACCCAATTCAGGAATAGAACAAATTCTTTTTCTGATATCCATAAATCTCATAGAGATATCTTCAAAGTTTGTATCAGGTTGTTCATACATTAACCACATAATTTTAGCAGCATCCATTGGAGAACCGCCACCCAAAGAAATAATTACATCCGGTTCATAAGGTCTAATCATTTCCATAGCTTGATTAATTGTTGATAATGTAGGATCTGGTTTTACATCAAAGAAGATTTGATAATCAATACCAATTTCATCTAAAACATTTGTAATATTATAAACAGCACCTGAATTGAATAAGAATCTATCTGTTACAATAAAGGCACGTTTTTTACCTTGTAGTTCACGAAGAGCTAAATCAATAGCACCACGTTTAAAGTAGATTTTTTGAGGAACCTTAAACCATAACATGTTTTCTCTCCTTTCAGCAACTGTTTTGTAGTTCAATAAGTTTTCTACTCCGATGTTACCGGATACTGCGTTTTTACCCCAAGAACCACAACCAAGTGAAAGTGATGGTTCTAATTTAAAGTTAAACAAATCACCGATACCGCCTTGAGCAGATGGAGAGTTAATCATTACACGACATGCAGGCATTTTTTCTGCAAATTTGTTAACTCTTTCTTGACTACGAGTATCTGTATAAAGATCTGCAGAGTGTCCTGCACCGCCTTTTGATACTAATTCATAAGTCATTTCTGTTGCTTCTTCAAAATCTTTTGCTCTATACATAGTCAATACAGGAGATAATTTTTCTCTTGAGAACGGATCATTCCAATCAACAGATGGTCTTTCAGCCAACAAGATTTTTGCAGTTTCAGGAACTTCAAAACCTGATAATTCTGCAATTCTATGAGCGCTTTGACCAACAATATCAGGGTGAGCAGTACCACGTTTTGGATCAATAAACGGAAGATCAATCATTTTCTTTTCTTCAGCTTCATTGATTAAGTATGCACCTCTGTAAACAAATTCTTTTTTAACTTCTTCATAAATACTGTCAACAACAACAACAGATTGTTCTGAAGCACAAATCATACCGTTATCGAAAGTTTTTGACATAAGAATTGAAGAAACAGCCATTTTAATATCAGCAGTTTCATCAATAACAGCAGCAGCGTTACCAGGACCAACACCTAATGCAGGATTACCTGATGAGTAAGCAGCTTTAACCATGCCAGGACCACCTGTAGCTAAAATACAAGCAATGTCAGGGTGTTTCATCAACTGATTTGACAAATCAATTGATGGAATATCAATCCATCCAATAATATCTTCCGGAGCACCAGCTTTAACTGCAGCTTCTAAAACAATTCTTGCAGCTGCAATAGTACATTTTGTAGCTCTAGGGTGTGGTGAGAAGATAATTGCGTTTCTTGTTTTTAATGCGATTAATGATTTAAAAATTGCAGTTGAAGTTGGGTTAGTTGTTGGAACGATACCACAAACAACACCCACTGGTTCAGCAATTTCAGTAATACCAGTTAATGGATCTTCATTGATGATCCCTACTGTTTTTAAATGACGTAAATTATTAGTAACATATTCACATGCAAATAAGTTTTTAACAGCTTTATCTTCAAATACTCCACGTCCTGTTTCTTTAACTGCAGCTTCAGCTAAAATACCATGATGGTCTAGTCCAGCTACAGAACATTTAGCAACGATGTAGTCTACTTGTTCTTGTGTAAAATCTTCAAATTCTTCTAAAGCTTTTAAAGCTTTGTTTACAAGGTCATCAACATGAGCATCAGTTTCTGCTTCAGTTGGGACAGCTTGTTGTATAGGTTTTTTTTCTGCCATTTTATTTCCTCCATAATTATTGTGAAATTTTTCATTTGTACACAACCATCTTACATGAAAAACATACAAAAAACAAGCATTATCGCTCGTTTGATGTAAAAAAAATAACGCAGGCGATTACATTTTTAATTTCTTAAAATTTTTATTTGCAATAACAATATTGACACCTTTTTCCTTAAAATAAGCATATCTAAAACGGTTCTTTACACCCCATGTATTGATGTCTAATCCAGCTTTTAAAAAGAGTGCAATTTCATCTTCATCTAGAAAATCTTCACGTGCATGTACATGAAATTTTTGTGTTAAACATAATTGTTTATTTTTTTCATAATCATCTTCAAAAAGATAACCTAAATATAAAGATGAATCGATTGCTCTTAATTTATAAAGAGAATCAACATAAAAACTTGAAAAGAGAACTTGATCTAACATCCCCATTTCTTTGATCATTTGATAGCTTTCTAGT
>ERZ824600.1467-NODE-1467-length-28998-cov-3.228138_pt1 | contig 28998 bp, 24 predicted proteins | sample MGYA00519933_ERZ824600 | MGnify/ENA primary metagenome ERZ824600 (study PRJEB31778, sample SAMEA3449178) | human gut metagenome | biome: human gut; feature: human-associated habitat; material: faeces | place: United Kingdom | collected 2010/2012 ... | reverse complement strand
GCGCCCTCTGCGCGGGGTCAAGCTCCAGAACCGTGCCCGGCCCGAAGACGGCGTGACGGACCCGCGTGCCGGGGGCGAAGCCCTGCGGCAGGCTGCTTTCGTCCAGAAGTCTGGTGGAAAAGCCGATGTATTCCCGCGCCTGCCGGATGAGATCCTCGCGCGGGGTGTGCGTGAATTGCAGGAGTGAATCGTCGATATCCAGCAGGAAGCGCGACGGATAGCGCGGGCTGCCGTCCAGATTGCGCCCCTCGGCCTCGGACAGGTACAGCCCCTTCTGCGCGCGCGTCATGGCGACGAAGCACAGCCGCCGCTCCTCCTCCATGCCCGGCATGGTCCGGGTCTTTTTCGAGGGGAAGATGCCCTCGTTCATCGCGCACAGGAACACGTGCGGAAATTCCAGGCCCTTCGCGCTGTGGACGGTCATGAGCCGGACCTGGTCGCGCGGGTCGTCGAGATCCGCGCTCGTGAACATCGCCACGTGCGCCAGATAGTGCTCGAGCGTGCATTCCTCGCCGCAGGTCGTCTCATACGCGTAGATCGACTGCTTGAGCTCCGCCAGATTGTCGAGCCGCATCTGGCTGCCCTCCGTGCGGAGCATGGCCTCATACCCGCTCTCGTTGAGCACGGCCGCCAGCAGCTCCGAGACCGGCATCTGGTCATAGACGCCGGTAAAGCGCTCGATCAGCGAGACGAACTTCCCCGCCTTCGTCCCCCGCAGCAGCTCCCCGTCGAGATTTTTCCGCAGCGCGTCATAGAGCGAGCATCCGTTCTGCGCGGCATAGTCCTTCAAAAACGTCATGCGGCGCTCGCCGAGATTGCGCTTGGGCACGTTGGCGATGCGCAAAAACGACAGATCGTCGCGGCAGGCGATCATGCGCAGGTAGCTCAGCGCGTCCTTGATCTCCGCGCGGGCAAAAAACTGCACGCCGCTGTAGATCGTGTAGGGGATCTTCTCTTTGAGCAGGACCTCCTCGACGCCGCGCGTGATATAGTGCGCGCGGTACAAAACGGCCATATCGCGGTAGCGGACGCCCGCGGCATGCAGCTCCTGCATTTTTCCTGCGAGCCAGCGGGCCTCCTGCTCGCTGTTCGCCGCGTGGTGGCACAGAACGCCCTCGCCGGCCGGCAGCATGGGCAGCAGCTCTTTTTTGATCCGGTCCTGATTCTTTTCGATCAGGCTGTTGCAGACCGCGAGGATCTGCGGGGTCGAGCGGTAGTTTTCCATCATCAGGATGGTCTTCGTCGTGGGGTAGACCTTGTCGAAGTCCAGCAAAAACCGCACATCCGCCCCACGCCAGGTATAGATCGTCTGGTCCGGGTCGCCGACGATGAAGAGGTTTTTGTGGTGATCGCAGAGGACCTGCATGAGCTCATACTGCGGCGGGTCGATGTCCTGGAATTCGTCGATCATGATGTATTCCAGACGCTTCTGCCATTTGAGGCGGATATCCTCATGTGTACGGAAAATGTGCAGGGAAAATTCGATCAGATCGTTGTAGTCGAGCGCGAAGCATTTCTTTTCCTGATACAGATAGCCGTAGAAGATGATATCCTTCGTGCTTTCGGCTTTGTCGTATTTCTCCTTGAGGGTATCGAGCGGCAGGGTGATCATGTCCTCGTAATAGTCCGGCCGCTCCTTGAGCTTCAGCATCTCGATCATGTCGCGCGCATGGGAGAAGGTCATGTCGCGCAGCGTCAGCCCACGCTCGTCGTAGATGATCTGGAGCATGGCGTCGATGTCGCTGTTGTCGAGCACCAGAAAGCTCTTGGGATAGCCCACAGCGTGGCTGTCCTCCTGCAGGATGGAGACACAGAAGCCGTGGAAGGTGTTGATATAGCCGGTGTCGTTGTCGCCGGTCAGATTGTGGATGCGCTGGCGCATCTCGTTCGCGGCCTTGTTGGTAAAGGTCACGCACAGCAGATTTCCCGGCAGAATGCCGAGTTCCGTCACAAGATACGCGAACCTGCGCGTCAGCGCCCGCGTCTTGCCGGAGCCCGCGCCCGCGATCACGCGCACGAAGCCCTCGGTCGTCGTGACCGCCTCCCGCTGCGCCGCGTTCAGCCCTTCGAGCAGATCCATATCCGCACCTCCTGTCCGTCCGCCCTTGGAATACGAACAAAATTTCTAAAATATCGTATCATATCCGCCCCCGGCTGTCAATGCGCAGTTCCGGGCGCGGCACATTCAGACTTTTTCTTGCATTTTTATGCACCGGCTGGTATGATGAACGTATGAAAAAGAGAGTTGCGTATTACGTCAGCCGGAAGAATCCACTGATCTGGCTGGCTGCACTGGTCATGCTGGCTTCGGCAGCGCTCCGCATCGCAAATGTCTGTGGGAAAGGCGCAGACGCAAGGACGGTGTGGCTTCTGGTCGTGCTGCCGGTCACAGCCTGCGTGTTCTATGTGCTGAATATTCTTTGTAACGGAAAGGACCGGTTCTACCGCTCGTCCGTCCCCGTCTTCCTGCTTGCCATCTATTACGGCATCAAGGTCACGCTCGTCTCGCCCTATCTGTGGCTGACGTTCGTGTTCTGGATCGCGTATCTGGCCATCGCCGCGTTCTACGCCGTGACGGTCTCCGGCCATGTCAAGAGCACGATCCCGCTGCTGCTTCTGCTGCTGGCGGCCTTCGCCGTGCTGGCCGCGATGCACGAGAAGGAATTTTCCCGCGAAAACTGGGACCAGCTGCGGACGATCCTGCCGGACCTTCTGTTCCTGCTCGGCGGCATTCTGACGCTGCTCAGCATGAAGATGTATCTTGACAGCGCCTACCATCCCACCTGGGGCGACCGGTCCGACGGCCGCAAGCTCCGCTCGCTCGACCCGATGGCGGTCGTCGCCAACTACATTATGCCCACGCGGGTCGGCTCGTCCAACTTCATCCGCGAGTCGGTGGAGATCTCGGCCATGGAGCGCTATATCCGCGAAAAGCGCAAGCAGGGCTTTACGAATCTCGGCGTGACGCACGTATTTCTGGCCGCCTATGTCCAGTGCGTGGCGAAATACCCGGCGCTCAACCGCTTCCTGTCCGGGCAGCAGGTCTATTCGCGCGACGATGATATCCAGTTCTGCATGGTCGTCAAGACCTCGATGGATACCTCCGCGCCGGAGTCGATCACCAAGCTCCATCTGAAGCCCACCGACACGATCGAGGATATCTATGAGAAGCTCAACAAGGGCATCTCGGAGATCCAGGGCCAGGCCATCGGCGGCAGCGACTTTGACAAGACCGCCAAGGCGCTGTCGTACATCCCGGGCGTGCTGTTCAAGTTCGCCATCTGGCTGCTGAAGACGATCGATTACTTCGGCTTCCTGCCGAAATTCCTGCTGGAGGTCAGCCCGTTCCACGCCTCGATCTTCTTTACCTCCATGGGCTCGCTCGGCATCCCGCCGATCGTCCATCATCTGTATGACTTCGGCAATATGCCCGTGTTCGTCGCCTTCGGCTGCAAGTACCACAAAAACGAGGTCCTGGACGACGGGACCGTCGTGCGCCGCAAGTACATCGACTACACCGTCAACACCGACGAGCGCATCTGCGACGGCTTCTACTACGCCACTACGCTCAAGCATCTCAAGCGCCTGCTCTCCCACCCCGAGCAGCTGGACAAGCCCGCGCCCGTCGTCAACCACGACGTGGACTGAGCTTCCGGAATATCGAAAATTCAGCCGCCCGTCAGAGCCTCTCTGGCGGGCGGCGTTTTCCGCGGTCCCCAGCTTTAGCCGGGGTGATTTTCTATTCTTTACAAATTGTTTCCGCAAGTTCACATAATCACCAGAAAGTCTGCACTTTGCCGGACGAAACGGACAAAATAAGTTCAAAATAAGCGAAAGTGTCCATTGACGAACGGAAGCAAATCCGCTATGATGGTGACGCTGGGATAACGATACGCGTTTTCCCAGGGTGGATATAAAAACTGGAAATGTGCCCGGCAGCGAGGGATTTTCGTGCTGGGCAAGCCATTTTTCCGCAGGAATACTTTGTGTATTTCAAGGGAAAATGGCGCAGCACAGCGCGAAAAGACCCGCTGTCCGGGTGCATTGACGGGTTTCGGATTCACTCAAAAGGAGGAGTTATGAAAAAGCTTTCTATCGTGCTGGCCGCGATGCTGGTGCTTGCGCTGCTGTGCAGCTGCGCAAAGCCCGCCCCGGAGGCGCCTGCGCAGGCAGACCCGGAACCGGAGGCACCCGCCGCCGTACACGTCACGACCTTTCCCGCAGAAATTCTTTCCGCTGCCGATGATATGCTGATGGTCGACCCCACGGACGCGGACTCCACGTTCGGTGCGGCTTCGTCCGTAGCTGTCCGGCTGGCGGACGGTCTCGTCCCCGTGGGCGCTGACGGCTGGCCCATCGCCGTGTCAGAGCTGACGCCGGAGCTGCAGGTGGACATCACCTATCTCGGCGACATCGCCGCGAGCGACCCGCCCGAGGTCCTGGCCGTCGCGATCCGCGTCATCCCCACCGATCAGCCCACAACCGAACCCGACACGACCACGCCCGTGCAGCCGGCCGAGCCGGAGCCGGAGGAACCTGTCTATGAGCCGTTCGCCACCGTCGAGCTGCCCGCGCAGGATCCCGTCCCGGCGGAGATTCCCTATGACGGCGTGACGCTCTACGGCTTCCCGGCCGTGCGGACCGAGATCGTCCGCAGCGGCGAGGCCGATCTGGACACCGACGGCGCTATGGAGACCGTCCAGCTGCTGCGCATCTGGGATCAGTATGACCAGCAGTCGTTCATCCTGCGCATCCAGAAGGGCACCGAGGTCTTCGACACCGGCATGGACGAAGGCGAGCTCTCCTACCCGCCCAGCTTCAACGCGCGCATCTGGCTGGCGGATCTGGACGCGGATGCCTGCCCGGAGATCTACTTCTGCGGCGATATGGCCAGCGACGATTATGTGCTCAACGTCTGGTCGTGCAAGTCCGGCACGCCGGAGCTGATCCCGTTTGAAGACCAGTTGTTCCTCGAGGCCTCGATCCTGAGCATTTCCGAGGGCAGTCTGCAGCTCGAGAGCACGCAGGACGTGCTCGGCTCGTATGAGGCGGTCCGCGCCTATGTGCTGCATGACGGCGTTCTGGTCCCGCTGGGCGACGCATGGCAGATCGTCCCGGCCAATACGAGCTATTCCCGCCTGTCTCTGGTCCGGGATCTGCCGGTCACGCTGGACGACGGCACCGAGTCCACCTTCGGCCCCGGCACGATCCTGCAGGTCACGGGCACCGACGGCAAGAGCTTCGTGGACGTCATCACCGAGGACGGCGTCACCGGCCGCATCGCCATCACGCAGCCCGCGGGCGATTGGCAGTGGTATATCAATGGCGAACCGGAGCTGGAATATTTCGAGCTCGTGCCCTATGCCGGATAAGCCTCTTGCAAGTTTCCGGATTATCCGGTATAATGAAAAAGGGCGCTGCGGCTTCCCGCAGCGCCCTTTTGATATCACTGGTATCAGTCAGTGGTTTGTGTCGGTTGATCGGTTGGTTGTGTAAAAAGGCTGATCGTCTGCCATCGCATCCGCCCTTCCGGTTTGAATTTGATACTTTAGTATCATTTTGTATCTATTATACACTATTTTGTAACCATTTCAAGGCGTCAGATCTGAAGAATTTATAAACTTTCTGTGAGGGACCATGATGGGAGAACATAAAAACTGGTTTGCCCGCAACAAGGGCTTTGTCTTCGGCTTCGCGGTGGCGGTGGCCATTCTGAATATCGTGATCTTCGTGCTCATGCCGCAGCAGACACCCATCCGCATCGACGAGACCGTAACGGAATACGTCTGCGGGGATGAGAGCTTTGCGGCCGAGCACACGATCCAGCTGACCGGGACGCTGACCAGGAGCATGCTCGCCAAGCCGCTCTTCCTCGGCACGCTCCGCATCTCCGGCGTGGACGCGCTGGCCGAGCCCGTCACGCTCCGTCTGGAGCGGCAGGACGGACGCTGGACGGGGAACTTCAACGACGCTTACGGCCAGCCGCTCGTCTGGCAGCAGTACGGCGTATTGTCCATCGACGCGGACAAGGACCTCGGCGAGCTTCTCATCCGGCTCACGCCGGACGAGGCGCAGCAGCACTTCCTCGCGCCCGGCGCGGCATCCCGCCCGGCAGCGATGACGCGGCTGTACACGTATTATCCGTCATATCGCACAAAATAAGCGATATAAATTTGTGCGTTTCGTTCATTACCGCCCTTGATTTTTCCGCGTCCAACGCTTATACTGCAGCTGTAATCGAAAGTCAAAGAAAAAATTGCATGGGAGGCAATCATTATGAAGCTCAAGAACATCAAAGAAGTCGAAGAATTCCGCAAGGTCATCCACACCTGCACCGGCGACGTGTACCTCAAGAGCCAGGACGGCGACGTCTTCAACCTCAAGAGCGCACTGAGCGAGTACATCGCTCTTGGCCAGTTGCTGAGTGAGCAGGGCGACAACCTCGAGCTCTTTGCCGACAAGCGCGAAGACGAGGCGAAGCTCATCTCCTTCCTCGCCGAGCTCGACAAGGAAAACGGCGAAGCGTAATTCCCCTTTCCTCCATAGAAAAGCCCCTGTTCCTTCCGGAACAGGGGCGATTTTTTTGCGCTTACAGCGCGCCGGGATGGCGCGGGATGTACGTGCCGATGGGGCCGGCCTTCATCTCGCCGTGGTCGACGGCGAGCGTGCCGCGCAGATAGACCTGCGCGATGGAGCCCTTCGTCCGCCAGCCTTCGTAGGGGGTGTAGCCGGCGGCGGAAAGCTGCGTTCCGGCCGTGATGGTCTTGTCGGCTGCGGGGTCGTAGACGACCAGATCCGCGTCGCTGCCGGGGGCGATCACGCCCTTGCGCGGGTACGCGCCGTAGAGGCGGGCGGGATTTTCCGACAGCAGGGCGCACATCTGCTCCTTCGTGATGCGGCCTGTGGCCACGCCCGCGGTATAGAGCAGCTCGCCGCGCGTTTCCACACCGGGCAGGCCGCCGGGGATCTTCGTGAAGTCTCCCCTGCCGGCGTCCTTCTGCTGCAGGGTGAAGCTGCAGTGGTCGGTGGAGACGGTCTGGATGGTGCCGTTGGCCAGCGCCTTCCAGAGGACCTCCTGGTCCTCCTTTTTCCGCATGGGCGGCGCGCAGATGTAGCGCGCGGCGGCGGAATAGTCCTCCTGGTAATACACGCTGTCGTCGAGCAGCAGATAGTGCGGGCAGGTCTCGACGTAGACCTGCTGGCCGCGGGCGCGGGCGCGCATGACCTCGAGCAGGGCCTCCTTCGTGCTCAGGTGGACGATCACGATGGGCACGCCTGCGACCTCGGTGATGCGCAGCAGGTGCGCGACGGCCTCGGCCTCCAGCGGGTTCGGGCGGCACTCGGGGTGGGACGACGGGGCGGTCTGCCCCGCGGCCTTGTGCGCGGCGATGAGCGCGTCGATGACGCCCGCGTTCTCGCAGTGGACGCCGGCGATGCCGCCGTGAAGGAGCTGGCCCGGGAGGGCTTTGACCCCAAGTACGGCGCACGGCCGCTGCGCCGCGCCATCGAACGATATATCGAGGACGAACTGGCCGACAGCATCCTGCGCGGATTCCTCGCCGATGCTCCCCGGATCGTCGCCCGTCTGGACAACCGGAAAGTGGTCTTTTTCCCGGAAACGGAGGAGTCCGTCTCCCCCGCCGCGCCGGAGAACGCGCCGGAACCCCGGATCGACGCTCCGAAAAAGAAGTCCCCGGCAGGAAAAAAGAAAACCGCGACGGAGAAAAAATCCTCCAACCGCAAAAAAGCCTGAGTCCACCGATGGAAGAGATGTTCGACATTGTGGATGAACAGGACCGTGTGATCGGGAGCGCTCCGCGGTCGCGCTGTCACGGCGATCCCTCGCTGATCCACCGCACCGCGCATGTGGTCGTTTTTCATCCGGACGGGAAACGGATCCTGCTCCAGCTCCGCACAAAAACCAAGGACATCCAGCCGGGGAAATGGGATACCGCCGTCGGCGGGCATCTCGACCACGGCGAAGATTACGAAGCGGCGGCCCGGCGCGAAATGCATGAGGAGCTGGGACTGGATCCCGCTCTGCCTCTCCGCTTCCTGTTCCGCTCCAGAATCCGGAATTCCATTGAGTCGGAAAATGTCGGAGTATTCTCTCTGGTGTCGGAAGGGCCGTTCTCCTTTCAGAGCTCGGAGATCGACGCGGTCCGCTTTTTCACCCGGGAGGAACTCGAAACAATCCGTTCCGACTGCACACCGAATCTTCTTCTCGAACTCGAAGAACTCAAACGACTCCGTATTTTCTGAAAAAACGGAGCAGCATGGAAAACAGAACGGCTCCGCCCGGAAAAGCGGAGCCGTTTCCTGATGAACCGGCGGCGGAAAACTTATTTTCCGCTCATCATTGCTTCGACATCCGTTGCGGGATCGGTAATTCCCCGGATCCCGAACGCTTCGGAGAGCACCTTTGCAATGCCCGGCGAGAGGAACGCCGGAAGAGTCGGACCCAGACGGATGTTCTTGAAGCCGAGCGACAGCAGCGCGAGCAGCACCGCAACCGCCTTCTGCTCATACCAGGCGATATCGAACGAAAGCGGCAGACTGTTCACGTTGTCGAGCGCGAAAGCCTCCTTGAGTTTCAGAGCGATCAGCGCCAGAGAATAACTGTCGTTGCACTGACCAGCGTCCAATACGCGCGGGATGCCGCCGATTTCGCCGAGCTGGAGTTTGTTGTAACGGTACTTTGCACATCCCGCGGTCAGGATCACGGCATCCGGCGGAAGACTCTGTGCGACCTCGGTGAAGTAGGAACGCGCCCCCTGCCGGCCGTCGCACCCCGCCATCACGATGAAGCGGCGGATCGCCCCCGACTTCACCGCCTCGACCACCTTGTCCGCGAGCGCCAGCACCTGGGCATGCGCGAAACCGATCACCAGCTTCCCATCCTCCAGCGGAGTCGGCGGCGGACACCGCTTCGCCAGTTCAATCAGAGCCGAGAAATCCTTCGGTTTTCCATCCTGCCGCTCCGGAATATGGGGAACATCGGGATAGCCGGCCATTCCGGTGGTGAAGATCCGGTCCCGATAGGCGACCTGAACCGGAGTGATGCAGTTTGTCGTCATCAGAATCGGACCGTTGAACGCGGCGAACTCCGTATTCTGCCGATGCCACGCACTGCCGTAGTTGCCGTACAGGTGCGGATACTTTTTCAGTTCGGGATATGCGTGCGCGGGGAGCATTTCGGAGTGGGTGTAGATGTCGATTCCGGCATCCGCGGACTGCTCCAGGAGCTCTTTCAGGTCCCGGAGATCGTGTCCGGAAACCAGAATTCCGGGACGGGTTCCGACTCCGGTTTTCACCGTTGTCATCTCCGGATTCCCGTAGGTTCCGGTGTTGGCGGAATCCAGAAGCGCCATTGTCTTGACTGCGACGGAACCGCATTCGAGCACCAGCGCCGTCAGCTCCTCTGCGGAAAGATCGCGGGCGGTCGACGCCAGAGCCTTGAAGACAAATTCATAGATTGCATCCTCCTCGTATCCCAGCACGGCGGCGTGTTCGGCGTAGGCGGCGATCCCTTTGACGCCGTAGGTCAGCAGTTCGCGGAGAGAGCGGAGATCCTCATTCGCGCAGGAGAGCACCCCCAGCGGCGCCGTGACAGAGGTCGGACCGGTCAGCTCCTCCGTTTCCCGGATCCGCTCCGCAATCCGATCCTCGCTGAAATTCGCATTCGTGATCGTCTGGAACAGCGACTGAACCACAAAACGACCGAGTTTCCGGTCCGGTTTCCGGACGAGAGCAAGAACCTTCAGCTTTTGCATCAGCTCGTCCATCCGGTTTGCCAGCTCCATTTTCTTTCCGCAGACACCCCCCGCGGTGCAGCCGGTGTTCCGGCAGGTCTCCTGACATTGATAGCAAAACATCTTCATACGTTCCCCCTTTCTTCTTCATTCTGCATGGATCCGTCGATCCCGATGATCCGGACCGTGATTTTCTGTTCCATTCCGGCCCGTTTCAGAGCCTTTTCCACAATGGCGGTCGTTCCGCCGCAGCAGGGCACCTCCATCCGGGCCACCGTCACGGAACGGATCGACCCCGAGCGGAAAATTTCCGTCAGTTTCTCCACATAGCTCTCAAGCTCCGAATCCAGTTTCGGGCAGAAGAGAACCAGCACCCGTCCGGAAAGCAGGTCGCGATGAAAATTTCCGCAGGCATACGCCACGCAGTCCGCCGCCACCAGCAGATCGGCATTCTGGAAATACTCTGCCGCCGGATTGATCAGCTTCAACTGGATCGGCCACTGCCGCAGAGCGGACGCGCCGCCGGCCGCCTCGCCCGCAGGCGCACTCTTCCAGCGGCGGGCGAGCGAACCGGGACATCCCCCCTGTCCACACGGCGCGCTTTCCAGAGCCGGAATCGGCATATTCCGTTCGCGGAGAACCGCCATTGCGGTTTCCAGATGCCTGAATTCCCCGTGATTTTTCAGATGCTGCAAATGGGCCTTGACGACCTTCTCTCCCTGCGCGATCACATTGTCCATCACCTTCCGTTCATCGTAGGGTTCGGCTTCGCGCTCGAGGATCCGGATCGCCCCCTCCGGACAGGTTCCGATGCAGGCGCCCAGTCCGTCGCAGAGCAGATCGCCGACCAGTCTGGCCTTTCCGTCGATCAGCTGAATCGCCCCCTCCGGACAGTTTGCGACACACCGTCCGCACCCGTTGCATCGAGCGGCATCGATTTCAATAATTTTACGTTTCATGATCGCACCTCTTGTTTTTCCGAATTCAAAGCAGATGCGGAGAAACCGTTTTTCCCCCGCCTGTTTTTGTATCATACCATTGTTTCGACATTTTTCAAACGCATTCCTCCCCTCCGGCGGGAAAATTGCATCGGATCGGCCGGAAAAAAGAGGAATTTACAAAATACAGCCACAAACTTCTCAAAAGAACTTGCCAGTTTGCAAAAGAACATATATATTAAAGAATGATTGAATTATTTTTTCAAGAAAGGATTGACAGATGACGCAGTTTCCGATTGAAACGATCCGCCACAGCGCCTCCCATGTGATGGCGGCCGCGGTCAAACAGCTCTACCCCGAAGCGAAATTCGATATCGGCCCCAGCACGGAGGACGGATTCTACTACGACTTCGATCTTCCGGAACACCTGAAGATCGAAGAACTGCCGGCCATCGAGGCGAAAATGGAGGAACTGGTCAAGGCGGACCAGCCCTTCGAACGCATCGAAGTCAGCCGGGAGGAAGCAAAGAAAATTCTGGCGGACCAGAAGTATAAGCTGGAACGACTTGCCGATATTCCGGAAGACGGAATCATCACGATGTACCGCTGCGGCGACTTCATCGATCTCTGCCGCGGACCGCATGTGGAACGGACCTCGCAGATCGGCGCCTTCAAGCTGCTCTCGGTGGCGGGCTCCTACTACCGGGGCAAAGAGACCAATCCGATGCTTCAGCGGATCTACGGCGTGGCGTTCCCGACGAAAAAAGAGCTGCAGGAATACCTCCAGCGCATCGAAGAGGCGAAAAAGCGCGACCACCGCAAACTCGGCAAGGAGCTGGATCTGTTCAGCATTTCCGAGACGGTCGGACCGGGCCTGGTGCTGTGGCACCCGCGCGGCGCGCTGATCCGGAACATCATCGAAACCTTCTGGCGCGCGGAACACACGAAACACGGATACGATCTTCTCTACACGCCGCATATCGGACGCTCCGAACTGTGGGAAACCAGCGGACACCTCTCGTTCTACAAGGAGAGCATGTATTCCAATATGGATATCGACGGATACGACTATTACGTCAAGCCGATGAACTGTCCGTTCCATATTGAGATCTACAAGAGCCGGACGCGGTCATACCGCGAGCTGCCGTGCCGCTGGGCGGAACTCGGAACCGTCTACCGCTACGAGAAGAGCGGCGTTCTGCACGGACTCATGCGCGTCCGCGGCTTCACGCAGGACGATGCCCACATCATCTGCACGCCGGAACAGATTGAATACGAGATCATGGAAGTTCTGAAGTTCTGTCTTTCGATCTGGAAGACCTTCCGCTTCCCGGAGATCAAAGCGTATCTTTCGACGAAGCCGGCCAAGGCGGTGGGAGACCCCGCCCGGTGGGAACAGGCGCAGAAATCGCTGGTCCAGGCGATCGAGAAGTGCGGTCTGGAATACGAGGTGGACGAGGGAGGCGGAGCGTTCTACGGGCCGAAGATCGACCTGAAGATCAAAGACGCAATCGGCCGGGAATGGCAGACCTCGACCATCCAGTTCGACTTCAATCTTCCGGAGCGCTTCAATCTGCAGTATGTGGGAGAGGACGGACAGCGTCATCAGCCCTACATGGTGCATCGTGCGCTGTTCGGCTCCCTGGAACGGTTCTTCGGCATTCTGGTGGAGCACTACGCGGGAGTGTTTCCGCTGTGGCTTGCGCCGGAGCAGCTGCGGCTGATTCCGGTGAACGAACGTCACAACGACCACTGCCTTGCGATGCGGGACAAGCTCCGGGAACTCGGATTCCGCGTGGACTGCGACACCCGCGCAGGAAGCATGGGAGCCAAGATCAAAGACGCACGCAATCTCCGGATTCCGTACATGGCGGTTGTCGGCGACCGGGAAATGGAATCGGGGACCTTCTCCGTGCGTTCCCGCCGCGAGGACCAGCTCGGAGCCATGGATCTCGACACGCTCGTGAAAAAACTTCAGGAAGAAGTTGACAATAAGATTTGACGTGCTATATTACTCGGATCGAATCAAACAACAAACGAAAGGGAGGGTACTCCTATTGCTAGGCTGCTGAAATATAACGATCGCGCGTATGCGGACGCGGATCTTCTTGTGATCGGACCGCAGGGGGAACAGCTCGGGGTTCTGAAGCTGGGACCGGCCTGTCAGAGGGCGAAGGATGCGGGGCTGGATCTTGTCATGGTTGCGGAGGGAAGCAATCCTCCGGTCTGCCGGATCATGGATTTCGGCAAACTGTGCTATGAACAGAAAAAGAAGATGAAGGATCAGAAGCGGCACAATCAGGCGCAGAAGGTCAAGGAGATCAAGTTCCGTCTGAACATTGATACGCATGACTATGAATTCAAGATTGCGCACGGGATTGAATTTCTGGAGGAAGGGAACAAGCTGAAAGTGACCATCATGTTCAAAGGACGTGAGATGGCCCACCCGGAAAAGGGATTCGAGCTGATTGATAAAATCACAGAAAGTTTGAAGGACAAGGGCGTGCTGGACGCTCCCGGCAAACTTCTTGGTCGAAATATCTGCGTTTCATACAGTCCAGTGAAATGAACGCAAAGCTCCGGAAACGGCTGATTGGCGTCTGCCGTGACGGAGCGGAACAAAAAACTCTCGAAAAAGGAGAAAAACGATGCCAAAGCTGAAAACAAGAAAAAGTATTGCAAAGCGTGTGAAACGCACTGCGACCGGCAAGTACACGTACACGAAGCCGGGTCGTCGTCACCTCATGACCGGCAAGGGCGGAAAGAGAAAACGTCAGATGAGAAAAGACGGAGTTCTGCAGCCCTGCATGGATCAGCGGATCAAGAAGGCTCTGCCCTACGGCTGAGTTTAACCAGAGAAACGGAGAGATATCATGAGAGTCACATGTGCAGTACCTTCCAGAAAACGCCGCAACAGAGCGTTGGAGCGCGCAAAAGGTTTCTACGGAGCGAGTTCCAAGCGCATCCGTACCGTATATGATGCGATTGACAAGGCGGATGCTCACGCCTATGTCGGCCGCAAACAGAAAAAACGTCAGTACAGAGGTCTTTGGACCATCCGGATCAACGCGGCCTGCCGTCAGCAGGGACTGAACTACAGCAAATTCATCAACGGTCTGAAGAAGGCCGGAATCACGCTGAACCGTAAAGTTCTTGCCGATCTTGCCGTGAACGATGCGGCGGCGTTTACTGCTCTGGTTGAAAAAGCCAAAGCAGCCTGCTGAACGTCAGTCTGAGAAATTGGACACCCTGCGCGGGCTCTTTCGAAGAGAGTTCCGCGCTTTTTTGTTTTTCCGGCTGCTTTCAAAACCACTGGCGCAATGGTTCTGAAAACAGCCGAATTAAAATCTGAGGATATTTGTTATGGAACTGCTGGATCAAATTCAAGCGATTGTCCGGGAAGCCGAAACAGCACTTGCTTCCGCCAAGACAGAAAACGATGTGGAAACCATCCGGGCAAAAACGATCGGACGCAACGGAGCGTTTACCGCGCTCGGTCCGCTGATGGGAAAAATTCCGCCGGAGGAGAAACCGGTCGCGGGAAGAGCGTTCAATGAGGCAAAGCAGACTCTTCTGGCAAAGATCGAGGAGACGAAAAACCGGATTGCCGATTCCGCGGCGGAGAGTGCATCGGAAGCGATCGATGTCACGCTTCCGGGCCGCAAGTGGCACGCGGGGCGCAAACACCCGGTCTGTCAGACCTTCGACGAGTGCTGCAACATCTTCCGCAGAATGGGATTCATTGCGACAAGCGGACCGGAAATCGAAACGGTGTTCAATAATTTTGATGCGCTCAATGCGCCGGCCGATCACCCGTCCCGCAGCATGGTCGACACCTTCTATTTTGCGGACGGGCGCATCATGCGTTCGCACACCTCCCCGGTTCAGATCCGGACGATGCTGGCTCAGAAACCGCCGGTCCGGATCGTCGCCCCGGGCCGCTGCTACCGCCGCGATACACCGGATGCGACTCACGGCGTGTATTTCCATCAGATCGAAGGACTCTATATTGATACCGACGTCTCCCTTGCCGACCTCAAGAGCACGCTGATGGCGTTTGCCTCGGAATTTTTCGGAGAAGGCATCAAGGTCCGGATGCGTCCGAGCTTCTTCCCGTTCACGGAACCGAGCGTGGAGTGCGACTTCACATGCGTGATGTGCGGCGGGAAAGGCTGCAAGGTCTGCAAGAACTCGGGCTGGATCGAATGCGTCGGAGCGGGAATGGTCAATCCGAACGTTCTGCGGAACGTCGGCTACGATCCCGAGAAGTGCCAGGGATTCGCTTTCGGAATGGGAATCGAACGGCTGACGATGATCAAGCACCGGATCGAAGATCTGCGTCTTTTCTCTGAAAACGACGTCCGCTTCCTGGAACAGTTCTAACTTTCATCTGAAAGGAATCATCAAATGCAAATTTCCCTTGATTGGCTTTCCGATTATATCACCCTGAACTCCACGCCGGAGGAGCTGGCTGCGACCCTGACCCGGGCCGGACTGGAAGTGGAGGAGATCCTTTCCACGGCAACGGTGCCCGAAGGGGTCGTGACGGCAAAAATTCTTTCGCGGGAGAAACATCCGAACTCCGATCATCTGTCGATCTGCGGGGTGGATCCGGGAACGGGGGAACCGCTGCAGATTGTCTGCGGAGCGCCGAACTGCGACGCCGGCGCAATTGTCCCGCTGGCGACGATCGGAACCACATTCAAAGATCCCGACGGCGGAAAGGATTTCACCATTGGAAAAGGAAAACTGCGCGGTGTGGAATCGTTCGGCATGATGTGCAGCGCCCGCGAACTCGGACTCAGCAACGATCATGAAGGACTGATGATCCTTCCGCCCGATACGCCGCTGGGAGTCTCCGTGGCGGAGATGTTCAAGGGCGACACGGTGTACTCGCTCGAACTCACGCAGAACCGTCCGGACTGGCTCAGTCACTGGGGCGTGGCGCGCGACGTCTATGCGCTGCAGGGCGGAGAGCTGAAATTCCCGGCAACCGATCTGCCGCCGGACAAAGGAACGGAATCGTTCCCGGAACTGGTGCGCGTGGAGGCGCCGGATCTCTGTCCGAAATACACGGCCCGGATCCTCCGCGGCGTCAAAGTGGGACCGAGTCCGGAGTGGATGCAGAAACGTCTTGAAGCGGTCGGGATCCGGCCGATCAACAATATCGTGGACATCACAAACTATGTGATGATGGAACTCGGACTGCCGCTCCATGTGTTCGACCGCTCCCTGCTCAAAGAGGGACGGATCGTCGTCCGCCGCGCCGCAAAAGGGGAATCCATCACCGCGCTCGACGGGAAGAAATACGATCTGGAACCGGAGATGCTGGTGATCGCCGATGCGGAAAAACCGGTCGCCATCGCGGGCGTCATGGGCGGGGAATACAGCGGCGTGCTGGATACCACGACCGAAGTGGTGCTCGAAGCGGCGTACTTCAACAAGACAAGCGTCCGCATGACCTCCGCCAAGCTGAACCTCTCCTCCGATGCCTCCCATCGGTATGAACGCGGAGCGGACATCGGAATGGTGGAGAAAGCCAGCGCACGCGCCGCGTCGCTGATTCTGGAACTGGCGGGAGGAGAACTGGTTTCGGATCTGGTCTCGGTTGCGGAGCCGCCGGTGCCGCAGCCGCACATTCTCTGCCGCTATGCACGCATCCGGAGCCTTCTCGGAATGGATGTCAGCGATCTTGAGATCTCGACGATCTTCTCGAAACTGGGAATGGAGGTGGAGCCGCTCAACGACGACTCCTGCCGCGTGATTCCGCCGACCTACCGCGCAGATGTGCTCGAAGAGGCGGATCTGGCCGAAGAGGTCGCCCGGATTCACGGACTCGACAAGATCCCGGATACCGCGGTCCGCGCCGTCAAATGCGCCGATTTCTCAACCGACACCTTTGCACCGGTCGCCGCGATCCGCGACGCGCTCGTCAGCACGGGACTCTACGAATGCCTCGGCACAAGCATGATCGACGAAAAGACCGCGCTTCTGGATACGGATTTCACCCGGGAGGATCTTGTCGCGCCGATCAATCCGATCAGTCTGGATCTTGCGATTCTCCGTCCCTCGCTGCTCGGAGGGATGCTGGCGACCGTCAAACGGAACATCTCCCGCAAGAACACCAATCTTGCGTTGTTTGAAATCGGCAACTGCTTCTGCAGAAATCCGGAAAAATATCCGGAGGAACGCGGAGAGGTCATTCTTGCGCTGACCGGTCAGCGTCATCCGGAACGCTTCTCCGGGGAACGCACCGCTCTGTACGATTTCTACGATCTGAAGGGTGTGATCGAAACATTCCTCGAAGAGCGCGGCAACCCGAACTACCGGATTCAGAAGTGCAGCGACAGGCGCTTTGCCGCGGGCGAATGCGCGGAACTGATTCTGGATGGAAAGAAGGCGGGAGTGTTCGGCCGGATTCATCCTTCCCTGGTCAAGGGGATGCGTCTTCAGACGCCGCTGTATGTGGCGATCTTCCAGCTTTCCAATCTGCTGACGGCGTCGCGGAACCCGGTTTACTACAAGCCGCTCTCCCCGTTCCCGGCGATCACGCGCGATGTGGCGTTCCTCGCCCCGGCGGATCTGGAGAACGAAACGGTCATCACGTTCATCAAGCGCGCGAAAGTGCCCAATCTGACGGATGTCCAGCTGTTCGACATCTTCACGAATGAGTCGATGAACGGACGGAAAAGCATGGCGTACTCGCTGACCTTCCGGAGCAGTGAACGGACCCTCACCGACGAAGAGGTCAACAAGGCCGATGAGAAACTCCGCGCCAAACTGCAGCACGGACTCGGCGTCGAACTGCGCTGAGAAAGAGGAACCATGAAGGAAACGCCCGGGAAAGGATTTGTTCTGACAATGAACCTGGTTCTTCCAGGTCTGGGACAGATCGTTTCCGGGCGGTGGATCGCGGGCGGCACGATTCTGCTGCTCGCACTGATTTTTTTCGGAATCGGAGTCTACTACGCACTCCACCCGCTGTTCGCGATGATCCGGGATCTGCTCGACGGAACCGGAGACGGGACGGAATACCGGGTCGAACTCTCGAAAGTCCTGATCTGCTTCGGGCTCGTGGTCCTGATCTGGATCATCGGACTCGTGGACGGATTCCGGAACACAAAACAACAGAAAGATGACGGACAATGAAGGAACAACCGCCGGAAAGAACCGCGGCTCTGCCGACCATCGCCATCGTCGGCCGGCCGAACGTGGGAAAATCGTCCCTGTTCAACTCCATTCTGAAGAGGCGCCACGCGATTGTGCATTTTGACAGCGGAGTCACACGCGACCGCGTCTCCTCCACGGGACTTTTCGAAGGACGCCGCTTCCGTCTGGTCGACACCGGCGGACTCGGAATGGGAAAAGGAGAAAAACGGGGCGTCGATTTCTGGGACCGCTCCATTGAAAAACAGGTGGAGGTGGCCATTGAAGACGCCGATGTCATTTTCTTTGTGGTGGACGTCACAAGCGGACTGACCGGACTCGACGAAGAGGCGGCCGCCCGTCTCCGCTCCACCGGGAAGCCGGTCATTCTCGTCATCAACAAAATGGACGGCGACACCCCGACGCCCCATCGTCATGAATTCGACCGCCTCGGCTTCAAACGGATCTTTGAGGTTTCCTCCCTCCACCGCCGGGGAATTCCGGCCCTGATGAGCGAAGCGCTTCAGGGATTCGACTCGACGGAAGAGGAACAGTTGCCGCGTCTGAAAATCGCGGTTCTCGGCCGTCCGAATGTCGGAAAATCCTCCCTGGTGAACAAACTGCTCGGGGAGGAGCGGGTCATTGTCAGCGACGTGGCCGGGACCACACGCGACTCCATCGACGTGGAATTCACTCTCCACTGCGGCGACGAACAGATCCCGGCTCTGCTGATCGACACCGCCGGACTGCGCAAGCGCTCCAAAGTGGACGGAGCCGTCGAACGTTACAGCTCCATGCGCGCGGAAGAGACGCTCCGGAACAGCGACATCATCCTCTTCGTCATCGAATCGAGCCGGACCGGAGCAACCTCGCAGGACAAAACCATCGCCCGGATGATTGTCGATTCCGGGAAACCGGTCATCATCGTCTCGAACAAATGGGACGCATGTTCCGGTCTCAAGCCTCAGGAAGTCCTTGCGGAAATCCGCTATACCCTTCCGCATCTGGCCTTTGCCCCGGTGGTTTTCCTCAGCGCGAAAACGGGCGGCAATTTCCAGGAGCTCTACCGGGTCATTGCGGAACTCCGGGCGCGGATGGCGGTCAAACTCTCCACCGCGATGGTCAACCGCGTCGTGGCGGACGCATTCGAAAAGACCGCTCCGCAGCGCGTCGGCACCAAGGCATTCAAAGTCTATTACGGCACCATGACCGCCAATCCGCCGCCGACTTTCCAGCTGTTCGTCAACGATCCCAAACTCTGCCCGGACAATTACCGGACCTATCTGGAAAAATACATTACCAAGGCGTTTGAACTCACCGGTCTTCCGGTGCGGCTGATCTTCAAGGAGCGCGAACGGAGGGAACTGGTTTTCCCGAAAATCGACCGGCGCAAAAAAGGCAGACAGCGCATCCGGCCCTACCGGGTCGACCGTCCCGACGACGGAGATCGGGACTGACCATGCGCGACTCCTGGCTCGCCGCTCCGGACGATCTCCTGCTCCGGGACTGCCGGATGGACTTTCATAAAGCCTCCGGAAACGGAGGACAGAAGGTCAACAAGACCTCTTCCGCCGTCCGGCTGACCCATCTTCCAAGCGGGATCACGGTCCGTTCGGCGGAGAGCCGGAGCCAGCATGAGAACCGTCGTCATGCGCTCGCCCTTCTCCGGATGAAAATGGCTCTCACGCTCCGGGAGGAAGCGGACGGAAGTTTCCGGATCGGGAATCCGCCCGTCTCCATGCGCAACGAGGCGTATCCGCTGTTCATCGCCCGCCTTCTCGACGTGTTCGTGTGCCGGGGATGCGATCCGAAATCAAGCGCGGAAGAGCTCGGAGTGAGCACGACAAAACTGATCAAGCTGCTGTATCGCGATCCGACGGTCTGGACAGAAGCGCAAACTCTGCGGACACAGCGGGAGCTCCCCCCGCTCCGCGCACCGGAAAGGTCATAATTCATGAAAGCGGGACTCCATCTGGAACTTGACGCACGCAAGCTGCCGAAAAATGCAGACGAGGTGCTGACTGCGCAGATTGCTGCCGGACTGGGAATTTCCGAACGGGATCTTCTCTCCTACCGGATCGTCCGGCGCAGTCTCGACGCACGGAAGAAGCCGCATGTCAAACTGCTCTACCAGATTGTCGCGGACATCCGGGACGGCGTCGTTCCGGCACGGATGGAGGAGCCCGCCGAAGAGCCCGTTCCGCTCCGCATTCCGGAGAACCGGGCGAATGTGCATCATCCGCTCGTGATCGGCTCCGGTCCCGCCGGACTCTTTGCCGCGCTTCTCCTCGCGAAAGCCGGCGCGCAGCCCGTCGTCATCGAACGCGGACGCGACGTGGAGCGCCGCAAACAGGATATCGACTCCTTCTTCGCCACACGAAAACTGAACGGGGAAAGCAATCTGCTGTTCGGCGAAGGCGGAGCGGGAACCTGGTCCGACGGAAAACTCTATACGCGGATCCGGGACCCGCGCGGAGGATATGTTCTTCAGGAGTTCGTGCAGGCGGGAGCTCAGCCGGAAATTCTCTACTATGCGCATCCGCATATCGGCTCCGACCGGCTGCCGGGAGTGATCGCCGCAATCCGCCGGCAGATCCTCGCTCTGGGAGGGAAATTCCTGTGGAATACGCAGGTGACCGGAATCGAGGGAGAGGAGAAATTCTGCGCCGTACGACTTTCGAACGGAGAACGGATCGAAGCACCCGCCGCGCTGATTGCGTGCGGACACAGCGCCCGGCCGCTGATCGAGACCCTCTGCCGGAAACTGGAATTTTCGATGAAGGGATTCCAGATCGGCTGCCGGATCGAACATCCGCAGAGATTCATCAACCGCGACCGGTTCGGATCGGGAATTCCCGCGCCGCCGCTCGGAGCGGCGGAATATCTGTTTTCCGTCAGCGGAAATGAACGGGGACAGGGAGCGACCACGTTCTGCATGTGCCCCGGCGGAGAAATTCTTCCGGCGACCAGCGAAGAGGGGAGACTCGCGACAAACGGGATGAGCGAATCCGCCCGGGACGGCCGTTTTGCGAATTCCGCCATCGTGTCGACTCTTGCACCGGAGACCTTTTCCACACCGGAAGAGGCGTTCGCATTTCTGCGGAAACTGGAGACGGACGTGTATGAACTGGGCGGAGGAGGATATGCGGCCCCGGGACAGAAGGCGGAGGATTTTCTGGCCCGGAGAGGAGGGAAAATCAGCCGGGAGAGCAGTTACGCCTTCGGGGTGACGCCATCGCGGCTGGACCGTCTGGTTCCGGAACCGGTTCGTTCGGCGCTGATGAATGCGCTGCGGAAATTTGACCGTCAGGCGCCGGGCTTTGTCCGGGAAGGAGTTCTGATCGGGATGGAGACGCGCGTCTCCAGTCCGGTTCGATTTCAGCGGAATGCGGAGACCCTGGAAAGCTCGATGCGCAATCTCTATGTCGGAGGAGAAGGCGGAGGGTGCGCGGGAGGAATCGTCTCGGCGGCGGTCGACGGTCTGCGTCTTGCGGAAAAGATGCTGGAAAACCGGAACTGAAAAACCGCGGGACCGGCGGAATCCCCGCAAAGATCCGGAGAGAAGAAGGAAGATCATCATTTTTTTCTTCGGGAACTGGACATTGCGGAATCCAGGGTGTATATTTCGGAGTTTGAGGGATGTCGGCGGCGGTCGCTCCGTGCGAACGGAGAGGAAAGTCCGGACCCCACAGGGCAAGGAGTCCTTTATAAAATAAGGATACCATGGACCAGATTCCATGGGAAGGAAAGCGCAGCAGAAAATAAACCGCCGGAGCAATCCGGCAAGGGTGAAAAGGCGGGGTAAGAGCCCGCCGCGGCATCAAGTAATTGAGCCGGCAGTGCAAGCCCCTCCCGGAGCAAGGCCAAATAGGGAATGAGCCGCGGCCCGCGGCGTTTGAATTCCGGGTTCTGGCCGCATAGACAGATGATCGCCACCCGCAAGGGAACAGAATCCGGCTTATGCCGCCATCCCTTTTTTACAGACACTTTAGAGCGGAAAAGAGGAAGAGGAATGACAAAACAGCTGAGTGAACGCATCGCGGAACGGGTGGTCAGTATTCCGGATTATCCGGAAAAGGGGATCATCTTCCGGGACATCATGCCGGTTTCCGCGGATGGAGAGCTTTTCGGTGAGATCATCGCCGCCCTCGCCCGCTTTCATGAAAACGATGCCGTGGATGCGGTTGTCGGGATCGAATCCCGCGGCTTCATTTTCGGCGGAGCTCTTGCCCGCGCGCTCGGCTGTGGATTTGTTCCGGTCCGGAAAGCCGGAAAACTGCCAAGAGAGACCATCTGCGAAAACTACCAGCTGGAATACGGCGAGGCAAGTATCGAGATGCAGAAGGATGCGCTGCGGCCGGGAAGCCGGATCATTCTGATGGATGATCTGCTGGCAACGGGAGGAACAGTCAACGCGGCGGCGCGTCTGGCACACCGGCTGGGTGCGACGGTTCTCGGATCGGACTTCATTATCGAGCTGGCGTTTCTGCATCCGCGCAGGAGTCTTCAATCCTGCGGAGTTGTCCGCAGTCTGCTCACCTATCAATAAAGAACCGTTGGAGACCGATTCATGAAATATGCAATTTTCAGCGACATTCACGGGAACCTCGAAGCGTTGGATGTGATGCTTGCGCTCTGCCGGGAAGAGAATGTGGACCACTATGTCTGCCTGGGCGACGTGGTCGGATACAATGCCAATCCCAAAGAGTGCCTGGACATCGTCCGCGGTCTTCCGAACCTGACCATCGTCAAAGGCAACCACGATGAATACGCATCCAATGGCGACAATGAAATGGAAGGCTTCAACCCGCATGCGAAGGCGGCGGTTCTCTGGACCCGCGCCCAGCTGACAGATGAAGATCTGCGCTACCTCTCGGAACTGCCGATGCGCCTGACGATCAAGGGAGCCAATATGACCATCGTCCATGCTACGCTCGACGGGCCGGACGCATGGGGATATATTTTCGACGTGCACAATGCGGCGGATAATTTCTCCTATCAGTTCACACAGCTCTGTTTCTGCGGTCACTCGCACGTTCCGCTGGCGTTCAGCAAACGTCCGATCGCGATGGGGGCGCGTCCGATCGAAGAGATCCCGCTCTGGGCGTCGGAAAACGACGGATCGGATTTCAAGACCGCCGATATGATTCAGCTGCCTGTGGAGCAGAGCGTCAAATATCTGATCAATGTCGGAAGCGTGGGGCAGCCGCGGAACCGCGATCCCAGAGCCTCCTTCTGTATTTACGACACGGAACAGAAACTGCTGACGCGCTATCGTCTTCCGTACGATGTTGCCCTCACTCAGCAGAAAATTCGGGAAGCACATCTTCCGGAGCGTCTTGCGGCGCGTCTTGAGCGCGGAATCTGATCTGCGGGGAGAGCGGGCGGCATGAAGCGCTTTCTCATTGTCAAACCCAGCAGTCTCGGAGATGTGATCCACGCATTTCCGGCGGTCACCCTTCTTTCCCGCCAGGAACCGGGAGCGGCCATCGACTGGCTCGTCGTACCCGGATTTGCCCCGATTGTGCGCTATCATCCCGCCGTGCGGGAGATTCTGCCGTTCCGGCGGAAGGAGATGGGGCAGATTTCAAAATTTCCGAAGGCGTTTGCGGAACTGTTTTCCACGATCCGCCGAACCCGTTATGACGCGGTGATTGATCTTCAGGGACTGCTCCGCAGTGCGCTGATTTCGCGTCTGGCCAGGAGTCGGAATGTGGCGGGACCGGCGATTTCCCGGGAGTGGGGATCCCGGATTTTCTACCGTCAGAAGCTGGATGCGGGCGCATCGGCCCGTCACGCGGTCCGGAAAAATCTGGCGATGATGGCGGAGTTCCTCGGCATCGAGGAGCCGGAAGAGGCCGTTTTTGAAATGCCGGTCAACGCAGCCGCCGGACAGAAGGTGGCGACTCTGCTGAGGAATTTCGGAAAAGAAAAACTGATCGCCCTTGCCCCGGGTGCGCGGTGGAAATCCAAACAGTGGCCGCCGAGCTTTTTTGCAAAGGTGCTCAATAGTTTTTATCAGAGCCATCCGGAATATTCGTTTCTGCTTCTGGGATCCCCGAACGAGAAATTTCTCGGAGAGGCGGTTCGGAAAGAACTGCACGCGCCCTGCGTGGATCTGATCGGTCTGACGGGGATGCCGGAGCTGGTGGAGGCGATCCGGCGCTCCAGTCTTCTGCTCTGCAACGACAGCGGACCGATGCACATTGCGGCGGCGCTCGGGACTCCGGTGGTCTCCCTGTTCGGACCGACCGACCCGGTTCTGACCGGACCGTTCACCCGGAAAGCGGAGGTGCTGACTCCGGCACTCCCCTGTCTCCGCTGTTTCAGGCGGGAGTGTGCGGACGGGCTCTGCCATCGGTCGATCCCGCCGGAAATGGTGAAAAAATCCATGGAAAAACAGCTGGGTCTCTGAAAAAGGACTGGCAATCGGCGGAAAGCCGATGTATGATACCAAAAACTCTTTAAGGGAAGGAATGGAACTGATGAGAATCCGAATGATTCTTCCGCTGCTGCTTCTTTCGGCAGTGTTTCCGCTGTTTGCACAGATTGCCGTGAAGATCGAACCGGCCTATCCGGTGTATATGCAGTACGACGCGATCCCGATCCGGGTTCTTCTGCGGAACTATACCTCCCATCCGATCGCGTTCGGGAATTCGCAGAAACTGCAGGGGGAGATTATTTTCCGCATTCTGACACCGGAACGGAGACTGCTGAACCTCGCGGATTCCTCGGTCCGCCCTCGCCTGGAAGGGATCATTCTGGCTCCGGGGGAAGCGCGGACCTTCACGTTCAATCTGGCCTCGTACTACACGCTTCAGGAAGAGGGGCTTTACACCGTCCGTGCCCTGGTCCGCCATCCGCAGCTGAAGTCGGCCTACGAATCCAACGAGTCGACCTTCCGGATCCGGAAAGGACACGTTTTCTGGAGCCGGGAATTCGGACTCCCCGACTACACGGGGAAAAAGAAGGATCAGAAGATCGAAAGCCGGACCTACAAACTTCTCCGATTCTCCGACGGACGAAATATCTACTATTATCTGATGATCGACGACAAACGGCATGTCTACGCGGTCCGCCGCATCGGATTTGACATTGGTCCAAACCTTCAGCCGCAGGTGGAAATCGACGCCCTGGCGCGAATCCACATCATGGTGGCGGTCACCCCGAAGGTCTATGCGCACTATGTGTACGACCACAACGGGGTTCTCGAAAACCGGACCGTCTATATGCGGACCTCCACGACACCGTTCCTGGTGCGGGATGCGAAGAACGCCCGGGTCACCATCAACGGAGGCCGCATGGCAAGAAAAGACATCGATTATGAGGAGCTCAAAGAACTCCCCGTCCTCGAAGAGGGCAAAATCAAGACGGAGGATGTGTTCAACACTCCGCGAAACAGCGAGGAGGATTGAATGATGCGTCCGAACACCGTTCAATGGAAATCCGCGGACGGAAGAATCTTTCTGAAACCGGATCCGGCGCTGAATGCGCAAATCCCGGGCGAAGTGGATATCATCGATCAGACCTGTCTTCCCGGCGAACTGACCCGGATCACGCTGTCGACACCGGAAGAGGTGTATGATGCGATTCAGCGTCTCGCCGTACGCGGAGCTCCGGCCATCGGATGCGCCGCCGCGCTCGGTCTGGCCGCATGCGCACAGAGATTCGAGGAGAAGGAGAGAAACGCTTTCCTGGCAAAGCTGAAGAAAACCGCCGATTATCTGGAGTCGTCACGACCGACAGCGGTCAATCTGGCCTGGGCGCTCCGCCGCTGCTGCAGACGGCTCGACGAGGCGGCAGAAGAGGATGTCTCCTCTCTGATGACCCTCCTTCTGAACGAGGCGCTGACCATCCTTGACGAGGACATCGCCATGTGCCGGGCAATCGGCCGGAACGGACTGAGCCTGATCCGGGACGGGATGGGCATTCTGACCCACTGCAACGCGGGAGCGCTGGCAACGGGCGGATGCGGGACCGCACTGGCCCCCGTCTACGCGGCACAGGAGGCGGGACTGACGGTTCATGTGTTTTCGGATGAGACACGTCCGCTGCTTCAGGGAGCCCGGCTGACCGCATGGGAGCTTTCATACAGCGGGATCGACGTCACCACGATCTGCGATTCCATGGCGGCGCAGGTGATGCAGGAAGGACGGGTTGATCTTGTGATTGTCGGAGCCGACCGGGTTGCGGCCAACGGCGATGCGGCCAACAAAATCGGCACCTATCAGCTGGCGATCGCGGCACGCTACCACCGGATTCCGTTTTACATTGCCATTCCGAGCTCGACGATCGACCGGGCGACGCCGGACGGAGCCTCGATTCCGATCGAACAGCGCCGGGAGTCGGAAATCACGACGATCAACGGGAAACGGATCTCGCCGCAGAAGATCCGGGTCTACAATCCGGCGTTCGACGTCACGCCGGCCTCTCTGATCACCGGCTACATCACCGAAAAGGGAGTCTTTTCCACCTTATGAAAAAGATGCGGGTCGACGAGTGGCTGATCGCCCACGGATTCTGCACGCACCGGGACGAGGCGCTGCGGATGATTCTGGAAGGACGGATCCGGCACAATCCGGATATGCCGGTGCGGAAAGCCTCGGAACTGGTCGAGTTTGAATCGGCGCTTCTGGTGGATACGGAAGAGAGTTTTGCGAGCCGGGGAGCCCGGAAACTCCAGCCGGTTCTGGAACGGATTCTGCCGGATCTGAGCGGGCAGACAGCGGTGGATGTGGGAGCGTCGACCGGAGGATTCACGGATGTTCTGCTGCGCGGCGGAGCGAAACGGGTGTATGCGGTGGATGTGGGACGGGGTCTGCTGCATGCGAAACTGAGAAACGATCCGCGCGTGGTCTGCCTGGAGGGGGTCAACGCGCGGACACTGGACCGGTCGCTGATTCCGGAAGAGGTGGATCTGGCGGTGATGGACGTCTCCTTTATTTCGGCGACGAAGATTCTTCCGGCGATCGACACGGTCCTGAAACGGGGCGGCTGCGCTCTGATTCTCGTGAAACCGCAGTTTGAGGCGGATCGTCAGGATGTCCCTCCCGGCGGAGTGGTCACCGATCCGGCGGTGCGGGAGGCCTGCGTGGAAAAGGTCCGTCGTTTTGCGGAGAGTCGTCTCGGCTGGATTTTTCTCGAAACAACGCCTTCGGCCATCAAGGGTCCGAAGGGAAATCAGGAATACATCGCCGTATTCCGGAAAGGATGAACACAATGGCGGAACTTCTGCTTCAGACTCAAAAGCCCTGTGAAATGATCGACATCACCAGCTGGATCAACGCCCGGATCCCCCGGGATCTGAAGTGCGGACTCTGTCATGTTTTCTGTCCGCACACGACAGCGGGCGTAACGATCAACGAGAACGCGGATCCGGATGTGCGCCACGATCTGCTGGCAAAACTGGAAAAACTCATTCCGCACACCGAAGCGTTCTACCGTCACTGCGAAGGCAACAGCGACGCGCATCTGAAAGCGGTTCTGACCGGCTTTTCCGTGGTTCTTCCGATCGTCAACGGTTCGCTCCACCTCGGCCGCTGGCAGGGGGTCTACTTCTGCGAATACGACGGTCCCCGGACCCGGAAACTTCAGCTGCTGTTCCAATCCGCCTCGGAATCCTGAACCTTTTTCCGCAACGAGCCGGAAAATTCAACGGATTTTCCATAAATTTACGGAGAAAAACCGGAACGCCTCTTGAAATCAACAAAAAAACCGATATTTTTACCTGTCAACCACACATAAAAAAGAGAGAGAGAGGTTCTGTATGAAAAAACTTTTGTACATCGCGCTCTCCGTTTCGACAGCGTTTGTGCTGGGCGCCTGCGCCATGTTCCAGACCTGCCAGAAAGGAAACGCGGAAAAATTCACCGTAAACAACATCTACGGGGACCACATGGTTCTCCAGCGCAACCAGCCGATTCAGATTGTCGGGACTGCGGAAAGCGGGAAAAGCGTCAATGTGACCATCGACGGAGAGACGGTCTGCGCCACGGCGGATAAAGACGGAGTCTGGAAAGCCGTTCTTTCCGCACGGGAGGCGGGCGGACCTTATACCGTGACCGTGACCGGAGCGGAAGGATCGAAGAGCATCACCTTCAGCGATGTTCTGATCGGGGAAGTGTGGCTCTGCTCGGGTCAGTCCAACATGAGCATGCCGGTCTGGAGCAACAGCCCGTTCTGGAGCAGCAAAAACGGAAAGGAAGAGGCCAAACGCGCGATCTATCCGAAGATTCGTCTGTACAAGACGAAATGCGTGGTCTCCCCGGGCGTGGAACGCACCGCGATCACCGGATCGGGCTGGGAAGTGTGCTCCCCGGAAACTGTGAAGGATTTCAGCGCATTCGGATTTTACTTCGGCCGTCAGCTTTACCGGGATCTCAAGATTCCGATCGGGCTGATTCACTCCAGCTGGGGCGGCACCCGGATCGAGGCCTGGATCAGCAAAAACGGCTTTGCATCCGCGGACCGGAAGGCGGAACTGGGACAGATCAAAGTAGCCGAAGATCCGCAGGCGGTCAACAAACTGGAGCAGGAATTCCAGCGCATCCAGAAGAAGGCGGATGCCGCATTCTATGCGTGGTATAAGAAATTCCATTCGACCTATGCGGCTGAAACAAAAGCGGCCGAGAAGTGGAAAGATCCGTCGTTTGACGTTTCATCGTGGGAGAATATCAAGGTTCCCGGCGTGATTGATCCGAATATGGACGGCGTGGTGTGGTTCCGTCGGGATATTGATGTTCCCGCGAAGTGGGCGGGGAAGGATCTCCGTCTTTCGCTGGGAGCGGTGGACGACTGCGATGAGACCTTCTTCAACGGGGTCAAAGTCGGAGCGACCGGTCCGGATGTTCCGAATTACTGGGAGAAGATTCGCGTCTATACCATCCCCGGCTCGCTGGTCAAGGCGGGACGCAACACGCTTGCGGTCCGCGTGATCGACACGTTCAGCAACGGCGGCTTCACCTCTCCCGCCAACCAGATCTACATCCAGCTCGGCGACGATCAGATTGAACGCCGCTCCCTCGACGGCACCTGGAAAACCAAAGTGGAATTTAAAGTGGATCCGAAGAAGATCGGTCCCCGTCCGACGGTCACCGCCAGCTACAAGCTGAATTCTCCGCAGTATCCCGCGACGCTCTACAATGCGATGATCGCTCCGTGGA
>ERZ824600.1466-NODE-1466-length-29002-cov-9.959754_pt1 | contig 29002 bp, 31 predicted proteins | sample MGYA00519933_ERZ824600 | MGnify/ENA primary metagenome ERZ824600 (study PRJEB31778, sample SAMEA3449178) | human gut metagenome | biome: human gut; feature: human-associated habitat; material: faeces | place: United Kingdom | collected 2010/2012 ... | reverse complement strand
TACCAGACCTGGGGCTATCACGACTATATCGGCGATTTCTACAACCGGAACATCACCCACGCCAACATGGGCTATACCTTCAAGGCGGCGGACTCCGGGCTGGATATAAAGATCGACTGGCCCTCCTCCGATCTGGAGATGATGGAGGCCTCCGTGGACGACTACCTCAGCAGCAGGGAGCCCTTCCACGCCTATTACATGACCTTCAGCGGCCACTATCAGTACAACTGGGACAACGCCATGAGCGCCAAGAACCACGACGTGGTGAAGGATCTGCCCTATTCCGAGCCGGTGAAGGCGTATATCGCCTGCAATCTGGAGCTGGAAAACGCGCTGACCTACCTGCTGCAGCGGCTGGAGCAGGCGGGCGTGGCCGATAAGACCTGCATCGTACTGACCAATGACCACTATCCCTACGGTCTGACGGAGGATGAGTACAACGAGCTGGCGGGGCAGGAGATGGATCTCACCTTTGAGAAGTACCGCAACAGCTTCATCTGCTATGTGCCCGGCCTGTCCGAGAATATCGTGGTGGACGAGTACTGCTCCACGGCGGACATCCTGCCCACGCTGCTAAACCTGTTCGGCGTGGACTACGACTCCCGGCTGCTGGCGGGCACCGACGTGCTGTCCAACGGTGTACATATGGCGGTGCTGTCGGACAAGTCCTTCCTGACAAAGACCTTCCGCTATGACGCCGGCACGGAGACGGTGATCCCCGCCGACGAGAGCATCGTTATTTCTGACGAGCAGCTGGAGGCCTACCGGCTGTATGTGGACAATAAGTTCCAGATGTCCAGCAACATCGTCAACAGTGACTACTACGCCCATGTTTTCGGCAAGGCGTCCAGCGGCGGCACGCTGGAGGATACGGTGGTGTTTACGGACATCACAGGCATTTTCAACCAGGCCAGCGTCCTCTATATGTACCGCAACGGATATATAGACCCGGAAACGCCGGACACCTTCGGCGGAAAGGCCACGGCAAAGGTGGGCGAATTCGTGGATGTGCTGTACCGCATCTCCCAAAGGCCGGAGACGGACAACACCGCCTTGCCGCCCGATTATGAAACCGAGGAATTCAACAGCTCCGCCTGCCCCTACTACAACGCCGTGTGCTGGGCGTATCAAACAGGGCTGCTCCGTCAGGGCGATCTGCATACGGCCTATGATGACGACATGGATTATCAGACGGCCTGTCTGCTGATCTATCGCTACGCCGCCATGTCCGGCGTCGACACCCGTGTAGATCAGGAGCTGCTGCGGCAGACCATGTGGGAAAATCCCCGGCTCAGCGGCGAGGCCGTCAAGGCCATGCTGTGGTGTGACGATCGGGATATCACCACCCGCGACAGCGGACTGAGTGAGCTGCTGGCGGCCTATGACACCCATATCAGCCGCTATCAGATGACCTCGTTCCTGTTCTATCTGTGTACCTATGAGCTGAATTCGCGAAACGAAGCATAATGCAGCGTTTTGCTTTCATAGACAATGCAAAACGTTTTTTGCCCGCGCGTGACGTTGGCACCCTTGCTTTTTGACAGGACGTAGAATATACTGAAAGCAAAAAGTCGAGGTATGCACATGAACCTGTTGATGACATTGGATCGGAACTATGTTCCGCAGCTAAATGTAATGCTGTTCTCCGCGCTGCATAGTGACAGCGCCGCGCATTTTGACGTGTACCTGCTGCATGACGAGGGACTGTCAGAGGAGGATGTGGCGGGAACGCGAGTACTGCTGGGACAGCGGGGGACGCTGCACCTGATACGAGTGGACGAGGACGGTCTGGCGGACGCGCCGACCTCCGACCGCTACCCAAAAGCCATTTACTATCGTATTTTTGCGGCCAAATATCTGCCGGACACGCTGGATCGGGTGCTGTATCTCGATCCGGATATTGTAGTGCGCCAGAGTCTGCGGGAGCTGTATGAGATGCCGATGGGCACGGCGTTTTTTGCGGCGGCCACCCATATCCGCGGCTTTCTGCACCGTTTCAATGAGCTGCGTCTGGACATGGGCGAGGACAGCCCCTATATCAATTCCGGCGTGATGCTGATGAATTTGCAGGCACTGCGGGCAGAACAGGATACGCAGGCGGTATTCGACTACATGGACGCCCACAAGGGGCGGCTCATGCTGCCGGATCAGGACATCATCAGCGCCCTGTATGGCCAGCGCATCCTACCGCTGGATCCTATCCGCTACAACATGACGGAAAAGCTGTTTTCCCTCCATCGGCGCAACGGGGACGGCATGACGCTGGAGGACGTGCGGCAGCAGTCCGTGGTCATCCACTACTGCGGGCGGAACAAGCCCTGGAAGCCTGGATATATGGGGGAATTGAACGTGTTTTATAATGAAGCAGTCTCTCAAATGTCAGAGAACGGTCATCATTGAATTATTTTTGTATCATATATGGCAATAAAGTGCGGCAGTTCAGCAACTGAACTGCCGCACTTTTGCATCACCCCACGCGGCGTCGAAGCTGATGGCACAGACCTTCTGGCTGCGCTCAACAGAGTAGATGGGCAGCTGCCGAGTCGTGGCCGCAGCGCTGACAGATGCCGGATAATTCACCACATAGAAGATCGCCGCCAGCACCAGCGCCGCACCGCCCACCATGTACCAGCGCCGCAGGAGGAGTATTTTGATCTTGCTCATAAAACGTGCGCCCCTTTCTGTTTTTTGCCCTATCCTATGCCGCTCCCGGCGGAAATATATCCCGCGGCGGCACCTCGCAGCCTGCCGGCCGCACAGGGAAAAGGACCGTCCGTTTGAAACGGGACGGTCCTTTGTATGGAGGGGGCGGGGCGCAAGGAGTAGGCGCCGCCGCGGAGGAAGGTAACTTATTTACGCAGGAACAGGTCGATCTTAGACTTGGCGCGGGCCTTGACGCTGGCTTTACCGGCCTTGACCATCTCGTAGTAGTCGCCATTGGCAGAGCCGCTGAGCAACCCTTCCACATAGGCCATGCGGATCTCCGTGGCAACATTGATCTTGCGAATTCCGATCTCAATAGCGGTCTGGATCATATCGTCGGGAATGCCGGAGCCACCGTGCAGCACAAGGGGCACATCGGTGACGTCGCGGACCTCCTGCAGGCGCTGGAAATCCAGATTGGGACGACCCTTATACAGACCGTGTGCATTGCCGATACCCACAGCCAGTGCGTCCACCTTGACCGCGGCGGTAAAATCGATCACATCCTGCACACGGACCAGGAACGGCTTGGAGTCATCGTGGGAAATGTTGTCCTCAGAGCCGAGGATCGCGCCCAGCTCCGCCTCCACAGAGGCGCCGGCAGCGTTGGCGATGCGGACGACCTCCTGCGTAACGGCAATGTTGTCCTCGAAGGACAGCTTGGATCCGTCGATCATCACGGAGGTAAAACCGGCGCACAGGGCTTTGACGACCTGCTCCACGCTCTGCCCGTGATCCAGGTGCAGCACCACAGGGGTCTTCATATCCTTGGCCAACGTGCGAACTGTGGCGGCCAGGCTCTCCAGCTTGCCGTCCTTGATGGCTGCCTGACCGACTGCGATGATAGCGGGACAGTTCTCCTCCTCCACAGTCTCCAGAATAGCCTGGGTGATCTCCATCGTGTCAATATTAAAGGCGGGAATGGCGATCTTCTTTTCCTCTGCATAGGGGAGGATCTCACGCATCGTAACAAGAGACATATTTCATTACATCCTTTCGTTGCTTTATAAGATATCTACTGTAATGCTTCCGCCGTTGAGGACTTCCTCGATCCGTCCGGCATCGGGGACCACTGTGTGGCCGCCCAGACTCTCGCAGGTAAGGCTGGCAAATACATTGGAAAACTTTACCGCATCGGGGAGGGACATACCGCGGCCCAGACAGTACAGGATCGCACCGTGGAAATTGTCGCCGGCCCCGGTCGTATCCAGCACCTTTACAGCCGGCGCCGACACATGGTACATCGTTTGGCCGTCATAGGCATAGGTGCCGCGCTCCGCAGCCGTAACGCAGGCGATCTTCGCCCCGCGCGCCGCATAATAGCGGCAGGCATCCGGCTCGCTCATGTGTAGGGTGCGCTCTACTGTTTTGTTATCGGGAATGAAAATATCCGTATAGGGCAGCAGCAGATCCGTATTTTCACGGGACAGATTTCCGGAATCTATGGACACGATAGCGTTCGTGTTCTCCTTGCAGTAGCGGCAGATATCCAGCATGAGCTGGGGCCGCATCACGCCGAGATGCACATAGCGGGTATGATGAAACACCTCTTTGTCCAGCATATCAAACGTCAGCCGGTCAATGCAGCCGCCGTAACAGCTGAGACAGCGCTTGCCGTTTTCCTCCACCTGGACGAGACTGGTGGAAGATGCCTGGCCGGGGAAGGTGAACAGCTTGGCGTAGGCGAAATTCTGCCGTGCCAGAAATGCCTCTACAAAATGGCTGGTATCATCATCGCCCAAAGCGGTGATAACACCGGTAACACCGTGAAGACTCTGGTGCGCGGCACCGGCAATGGCCGACACGCCACCGCAGGTGATCTCCAGCTGGCGGGCCGCGATGCGCTGATCGCTGGCGGGAGGTGCCTCCACCAGCATCAGAATATCTTTTGTGCTGGAGCCGATAAACAGGCAGTCCAACTCTTTCATATGCAATAGCCCTCCTGTCTGATTTGCCCTGTGACATATTCGATCGGATCGGCGACCGAGGAGAAGACATAATCGGAACTTGTAACGCAAGTATATGCCATTTCTCCGCATATGTCAACAGATTTTTGCAACTTTTACACGAATGAAAAATTTTATCATTTTCATGTAAATTTACATTTTACATTTTGAAAACAAGATGCAATTGCGATTGACAAACTCTGCACAGCGCGTATATAATAGGGCATATACGACATGATCGCCGTGCATTCTGTGTACCTGAAAGGGGGAGATCGCTTGTCTACGATGAAGGATGTCGCGCGGGTCGCCGGTGTCAGTATCGCCACTGTTTCCCGCGTATTGGCCGGTACCGCCGCCGTGACAGACAGCACGCAGAAAAAAGTGCTGGCAGCCATGGAGGAATTACAGTACCGCACGGCCGCCCCCGTCCGGCCCGTGATCCGGAAGGAGAGCCAACTCACCGCCGTCTGCATGGAAAATCTCACATCGCCGTATTACATCGACCTGCTGCGCGGCGTCGAGGACGTGCTGAGCATCAGCAACTGCTCCCCCCTGCTGTTCAACCTGGATAACGATGACCGGGCGTTCGCAGAGCTGACCCAGGCGCTGCTGTCATTTCGGGTCGCCAGCGTACTGTTTATCGGCTGTGGCGATATTCTTTCCAGGGCCGACCTGGAACAGTTCCCGGAACTGCCCGCAGTCATTCTGGCGGAGAATACGCCGTCCGCGCCCATGCCTTTTCCGGTCGTGGCCTGCGACGCTGCCGCCTCCGGCGCTTTGGCCGCGGAGACACTGCCGACGGCGGGCGGAACGGTGCTGTACATTCCCTCCGTGGGGTGCACAGCACCGGAGGAAGACCCGGTATTTCAGGAATTTGAACGGGCGGTGGCAGCACAAAACGGCATGACGGTCCGCCTTTCCGCCGAGATACGTCAGCTGCGGGAGCAGCTCCCCGGACTGCTGCGTGGAACAGAATGCCCCCGTGCCGCGTTCGTGCAGGACAACGAGACTGCGGTAGAGCTGCTGCATCTGCTGCGCCACGAGGAGCTGCGGGTGCCGGAGGATATCGAGATCCTTTGCCAACAGAACACAAAGCTGGCAAAGCTGGCCGACCCGGCACTGTCGGTGCTGGCGCCCACCGGGTACCAGGTAGGGATGGTCGGTGCAAAATGCCTGATGGATCATCTGGACCGTGGGGACACACTGGCGCCGCTACAGCTTGTGGCCCCCAAGCTGGTGAAGAGAGGTTCTATAAAATGAGTGCCTGTGATATTCTTGTGATCGCCAATCTGAATATGGACCTGATCCTGGAGCAAAAGAACTCTCAACAGACCAGCCGCAAGCGCTACGCGGACTCCTTTACACTTTCGCCCGGCGGAAACGGCTACAATGAAGCGGTGGCTGCCGCGCGGATGGGCGCTACGGTGGCGCTGGCCGGCATGATCGGCAGCGACTCTTTCGGTGCGCAGCTGAAGGCATCGCTGAACGAAGAGATCACCGACAGCCAGCTGGTACGGGTCGTACCCGGCAGCAGCGGCCTGTCCCTGATCCTGTCCTCTGCCGGCCAGGAGAATATTTATTGGGACATCGTGGGCGCCAATGCCTGTCTGGACGAGGAATATATCCGCGGATTGGAATCCCATATCGCCAAGGTCAAGCTGCTGGTGGTGGGCTTCGGCGTACCGTATGCATCCACGGTGCTTGCCATCCGTTTGGCGCAGAAGCACGGCACCGCCGTAATGCTGGTGGCCTATCAGTCCCGGCCCCTCAGTGACGAGCTGCTGTCCATGGTAGATATTCTTGTGCTGGACTCCCGCGAGGCACTGCCTCTGGCAGACATGGAGGTGACCAATCTCAAAAGTGCCCGCATCGCAGCTGGTATGCTGCTGAAGCGGGGTGTCCGCCAGGCCGTGCTGCTGCACATGAAATCGCGCTTTCTGCTGGCAGCTACCAACGGCGGCTTTACCTCGCTGGAAGCGCCGAAGGATTTTCACATGACGGACGCCTCCGCTATGGACGACACACTTTCCGGCGTGTTCGGCGCCTGCTGGATCAAGGGGCTTGACGTGGAGCAGGCCGCCGAGATCGCCTACGATGCCGCAAATCTGTGCGGCAGCCGGTTCGGCGCGCATTTTTCCATCCCCACCAGCGAAGAGCTGGCACAGCTGATCCGCTGAGGCGGTTTTGCCACTGCAACGAAGGCGAAGCCTTTGCCATATTTCATACTCAGGAGGAAAACCACATGGATTTCATCAAGAGAGACGACATCAAGAAAAACGCTCTGCCTGGCCGAGTCGTACAGAACGCCGTAGGGCACAACTCCGCTGTGCTCAGCGAAAAGATGACGGTCAGCTTTTGCCATTACTCCGCCGAAAGCGGTCCCATGGAGCCCCACAACCACGCCGAGGAATCGGTGGTGGTGCTGTCCTGCAAGGCTGCCTATGTGAAGTGGGGCAGCGGCAAGGACTCTCTGGAGCACACGGTGGAGCTGCACGAGGGCGACCTGATGCACTTCCCTCCCCTGGAGTGGCACGTGTTCGGCTACAAAGAGGGCGGCTATCTGGACGCCCTGTGCATCTACGGCCAGGTGACGAACATCCGCCCCGAGGAAATTCAGGCAGAGAACGTCTGAGGAGGAAGCGCCATGAGAGCCGTACAACGCCAACCTATCTCCCTGCTGGACAGCTGGCCCGCACCGGATACCGATGCCGTGCACCAGGCGCTGCGGGAGGAGCTGCGCCGCTTTGACCGAAAGGTCGTCGTTCTGGATGACGACCCCACCGGCGTGCAGACCGTCCATGACGTCAGTGTATATACCGATTGGACGGAGGAGACCTTCCGCGCCGGCCTGGAGAGCAACGATCGGCTGTTCTTTGTACTGACCAACTCCCGCAGCTTCTCCGCGGGGGAGACGACCCGCGTCCATCGTGAGATCGCCGAGCACCTGGCTGCCGCGTCTCAAAAAACGGGAGTGCCCTTTGTCCTCATCAGCCGCAGCGATTCCACGCTTCGTGGACACTTCCCTCTGGAAACGGAAACGCTTCGTACAGAGCTGGAAGCGCTGCTGCCGGAGCGCTATGACGGCGAGATACTCCTGCCGTTTTTCCTGGAGGGCGGCAGATATACCATCGACAACGTACACTATGTCCGTGAAGGTGACACGCTGGTGCCTGCCGGCGAGACGGAATTTGCCCGGGACACCACGTTTGCCTACCGCGCCTCCGACCTGACGGAATGGTGCCAGGAAAAAACCGGCGGCGCCTACCCTGCGGAGCAGGTGGTATCCATCTCGCTTGATGAGCTGCGCCGCCGCGACTATGACGCCGTCTGCGAAAAGCTGATGGGCGTTTCCGGCTTCAACAAAGTGGTTGTCAACGCCGTATGCTATGACGATGTAGCGGTGTTCGTTACCTCCTATCTGCGCGCGGCAGCCCGGGGCAAGGTATTTATGTTCCGCGGCTCGGCAGCCGTGGTCAAAGTTCTGGGCGCAGTGAGCGATCAGCCTCTGCTGCGGCGGGAGGATCTTATGTGCGCCGATCAGCGGAACGGCGGCATCATTATCGTCGGCTCCCACGTTCGCAAAACCACAATGCAGCTGGAAGCACTGCAAAAGGGCTGCCCGGAGATCGAATACATCTGTTTTGATGTGAACACCGTATTTGACGATGCCGCGTTGGCGGCAGAGCGTCGGCGTATTCTGGACCGTACCAACACACTGTTGGCAGACGGCACGACCGTGGCGGTATACACCAGCCGTATGGTCCTGCGCTCTGAGGATGACCAACGGGAAAAAAATCTGGCGATCAGTGTGAAGATCTCGAATGCGCTCACATCACTGGTTGCCGACCTGACGGTGCGGCCTGCCTTTGTGCTGGCCAAAGGAGGCATTACCTCCAGCGATGTAGGCGTAAAGGCGCTGCGGGTACACTGTGCGCGGGTCCGTGGTCAGATTGCCCCCGGCGTTCCCGTTTGGGAGACCGGCGAGGAGAGCACCTTCCCGCACACGCCCTATATCATCTTCCCCGGTAATGTGGGCACAGAGGGTACTCTGTGCCAGGTGGTACAGACATTGCTCAAAAAGTGATGTGCCGCCCACAATATACGAAAACCAAGCAAAGCAAAAGAAAGAACGGATGTCTACAGAAAGGCATCCGTTCTTTTGCTGCGGCAGGCCCGGGACGGATGACCGTCCCGGGCCTGCTGGCATAAACGGAACAGGAAAGCTGCGCCGTTTGTCTTCAGTTCTCCTCAGCAGCCGCAGCCTTGGCGGCCTTGCGCTTCTTGATTGCCGCGCTGATCGCGGGGGACACCAGAGACGCAATGGCCAGCACGATGAAGATAATGGCAATGGGGTGCTGCCAAATCGTCTCGGAGGACCCCAGCAGGTCAATACTGCGGCGGGCATTTTTCTCTGCCAGGGATCCGAGGACCAGGCCCAGAATGATAGGCGGCATAGCAAAGTCCAGCTTGATCAGGACAAAGCCGATCACACCCATGATGAGCATCAGGAAAACTTCCTCCAGATAGTGGTTCAATGCGAAGGTGCCTGTAATGCAGAACGTCATGATGACAGGCACCAGATATTTGTTGGGTACATCGATGACCTTGCCGAAAACACGAATCATCGAGAAACCGCAAATACCCATCAGGATATTGGCAACAAACAGAGCAATGAACACGATGTAAGCCTTGCCGGGTTCCTCGGTGAACAGGGACGGCCCGAAGACGATACCCTGCATCGTCAGCGCACCCATCATGACCGCGGTACCGGCATCGCCGGGGATACCCAGAGCCAGCAGGGGCACGAACGCACCACCGGCGATAGCGTTGTTGGCGGCCTCAGAACCTGCGATACCCTCGGGGGAGCCGTGGCCGAACTTTTCGGGATGCTTGGAGAAGCGCTTGGCCATGTTATAGCCCACCCAGGAGGCAATATCGCCGCCCGTCCCGGGTACAGCACCGATGAAGGTACCCAGAATGGAGGACCGGACCACCGTGGGAGCGATGGTCTTCAAATCATCCTTGCGTGGAAAGACCCGTTCGATTTTAACGCGCTCATGCAGCGGCTGCTCGTTGTATTTCTCCTCAATGGTCTTGAGCACCTGTGCGAAAGCAAACACGCCGATCAAGATGGGGATCATAGCCAGACCGCCCTTGAGGAAGGAGCTGCCAAAGGTAAAACGGTATGTGCCGGTAAAGTTATCCACACCCACGGTAGCAAACAGCAGGCCCAGAATACCGCCCATCAGACCCTTGATCACGGATTTTCCGGACACACTGGTGATGATACTGATGCCGAAAAAGGCCAGCGCGAAATACTCCGGGGACTTGAAGTTCAGGGCAACCTTGGCCAGATACGTAGCGCCGAACACCAGTACCACGCAGCTGAACAGTCCACCGCACAGGGATGAGAAGGTGGATATACCCAGCGCCCGCCCCGGCTGCCGCATCTGCACGGACATGGGGTAGGCATCCAGGCATGTGGCGGCGGAAGCAGCCGTACCCGGCGTATTCAGCAGCGAGGCGGAAATAGAGCCGCCGTAAATGGAGCCGCAGAAAATACCCAGCAGCATCATGATGCCGGCATAGCCGTGCAGCTGGAAGGTAAAGGGCAGCATGATGGACAGGCCCATGGGAGAGGACATACCGGGCATAGCGCCGATGAAAATGCCCAGGATCGTACCGCCCAGAATGACCAGCATATTGATCGGAGTGAAAACAGCGCTGAAAGCAAATGACAATGCGGAAGTATCCATATATTGTTTTCCTCCTTTCTCAAGCCCAGATAGGCGCGGGCAGGGTCAGCTTCATTGCTACCACGAAGAACAGATACACAAAAGCCACCATGCCCACAGGCAGCGCGATCAGCATGACCTTGCTGCGGCAGCCCATCAGATATTCGATCGCAGGGATCATAATGAGCAGCGCCAGCAGCATACCGACGATCTTCATCAGCACCACAAAGCCCACAACAATTCCCAGCATGATGTACACATGGATCATTCCGGGGCTTTTCCAGTCGATGGTCTTCTTTTCCTCGCCGGGTTCTTTTTTTAGCGCCGTTTCGATGATCAGCGCCACAGACAGCAGCGCCAGCGCACCGGCCAGAATGCAGGGCCATACCGCGGGGTTTTTCTGCGCCGAAGATCCAATGGTATAACCACTGGATTCATAAAAGATATATCCGGATAACAGCAGCATCACCACGGATACGATATAGTTGTATTTTTTCATGCAAATGACCTCCAGAACATAGGGGATCCTCTCTCCGCAAAACAAGGAGGTGCCTACCGAACATATATGCGGCAGGCACCTCTTCTTATTTTACGCGATGAAGCATACCGCAGCCAAATCAGCCGTTGATATCGATGTCGGCGCAGATATCCTTATAGAAAGCCATCTGCTCGTTGATGAACGTGTTCAACTCATCGCCGTACAGGGTGATGTACTGCATACCCAGGGACTCGATCTGGGTCTTGTACTCGTCGCTCTCAACAGCCTTACCCATCAGATCGCGCAGGGCGGCGACCACATCATCGGGGGTGCCGGCGGGGGCGGACAGCGCCACAAAGCCCTTCATAACCAGGTTGTACTCCTCACCGAAGGTCTCCATGATGGTGGGGGTATCAGGGAAGCTGGCCAGACGCTCATCGCTGAGGACACCGATCATAGACAGGGTACCGGCCTTGACAGAGGCGGTAGCGGGCGTAGGCTGCAGGAAAGTAGCATCCACTTCGTTGGTCTCAACAGCGGTGACACACTCGGGAGCGCCGTCATAGGTATAGAAATCGAAGGAGATGTCAAAATACTTCTCAAACGCCTTGGCGGCAACGTTGGGGGCAGCACCCACACCGGAGTCAGCCATCTTCACAACACCGGGGTTGGCCTTGGCGTACTCCACAAACTCCTCCAGGTTGGAGTAGTTGGGGTTGGAAGCGCTGATGACCAGCACATAGGGGTCAGCCATGGTGGCGGCGATGGGGATGTAGTTATCCATGGTCACATCAGTGCGGCCGAAGCAGATGTGCAGCAACAGGTCGATGTTGGTGGTGCCCAGGGTGTAGCCGTCGGGATCAGCCTCAGCCAGAGCCTCCATGCCGATCAGGCCGGCATTACCGGTCTTGTTGTCCACCACGAAGGTGTATTTGCTGTCAAGGCTGGTCGCCACGTTCAGCAGCGCGCATGGACATATCGGTGTTGCCGCCGGCGCTGAAGGGAACGATCACATTCACATTTTTGGTGGGATAGCTGGCAGCGGCGTCATTGTTGGCATCACCGCTGTCGTCAGTCTTGCTGCCGCAGGCCACCAAGGTGGACATCAGCATCATGACCGAGAGAATGATCGCAAGTGCTTTTTTCATGTTGGTTCCTCTCTTCTGAAAAAATAGTTTTTGTATACCGTCGGGATGCGCCCGAAGCATACGCGGCCGCCACGGTCCGGCGGGCCATTCTGCCGAACCTTTATGGTAGTACCGATTATACAAAGGGCGGGGCGCAATGTCAATATCAAAACCGACGAAAAAGATAAAAACATAACATTTAACAAATGAAAAGCGGTTGTTATGTGCAATATTGACCCAAAAACGGTATTTTTATGAAAACTATTTTTGCGAAAACCGTTACATTTACATTTACATGATATTTACATAGAATATAGCAAATCTATACGCGTTCTATGCGTGGGGAGGCAGCGCCCGGACGGCGGACATAGGTGAAAACGTGATACGCAGGCGATACGCAGGTGATACACAGATGATACGCAGGTGATACGCGCAGGGCACTCATGCGGCATACAGGCGGTACACGCGTGGCACGCAGATGACGCACCGCCGCCGGAGAACGCATATGCCCCTCCCGCTTCGCTCCTGCCGGTCGGGTATACGGAGGCGATAGGGGGTGACAAGCCGCGCCAAATATGATACACTGATATGGACGACCGCAAGGAGGACACCACCATGCATATCAACTGGTTCAAGGACGAAAATCACCTGGTCTATATCAACGGAGAGACACAGCTGGCAGAGCTGGAACGGACGCTGCACTTTCCCGGTCTGGCGGACGCCGCCAACGAGCTGCGGCAGCATCCCACAGCGGAGGGCTTCACCATCAAGGGGCCGAAGCGCACCAGCGGCCGTCTGTTCGTGCCGGATCTGACCTTCGGTGAGCACATCGAGATGGGCGAAAACATCTTCTTCTATATGGGAGAGATGCAGGAATGCTACGTCATCTACTGGCTGGACGCGCCGGTAGCGCAATAAGCGGAAAAGGGCCGCCCCGTTCGGGGCGGCCCTTTCATGTCATGTGCAGCCGTTCAATCGCTGGCGCCGGTATGCACGACCTTGCCCATGTTCCACAGCAGCGCCACGCGGCGCGCGGACTCCAGACGTTCCTCGGGCGTGCGGTACTCGGCGTGCGCCGTCTCGGCCCCGCAGTCCATGCAGGCCACGGAGACAGACCAGCCCTGCTCATCCTGCATGGCGCCCACGCCGCGGCAGATGGGGCAGTCCTGCAATTCAATATCAAAAATCGGGTCCATGTACATCCTCCTATGGGTCAGGTTGGGCTCAGTATAGCGCATATAGCGGGGAAAGGCAAGAAAAATATCCCCCCTCCCCTGCCATGCAAAAACGCCCCGGCGCCGAAAGGCGCCGGGGCGTTTCGCTCCTGTTACTGAATGGAGATGGCGCTGTTCTTGGGCAGCTGCTTCTTCACATTCTTGGGCACGGAGATGGTCAGGATGCCATCCTCAAACTTGGCGCTGACATCCTCCGGCTCCACCGCATCGCCCACATAGAAGCTGCGGCTGCACGCGCCGGCGTAACGCTCCTGACGGATGTACTTGCCCTTCTTATCCGTCTCGTCCTTGTCCAGGCCCTTGACCGCCTGAATGGTCAGCACGCCGTCCTTCAGCTCCAGCGTGACCTCATCCTTCTTGAAGCCCGGCAGATCCACGTCCAGCTCATAGGTATCCTCCGTCTCGCGGACATCGGTACGCATCAGGTTCCTGGCGTGCTTGCCGTACAGCGGGTCACGGCCGCGGGGCATCATGCCGAAGGGATCGCCAAAGAAATCATCAAACAAATTCTCACCAAAAATGCTGGGCAACATATGTCATTCCTCCATTCGAAGCTCTCCACGCGCTACGGCTCACGCCGCCGGCACATGGCTGTCACCACTGATTTGTATACATTTCATCGCCCCTCGGAGGTTCGCTTCTGTTTCCCTCCCTCAAGGTTCGGCTTTATTATAACGCCGATTTTAGCACTGTCAAGAGGAGAGTGCTAATGTTCACAGAAGTCACGATATTTGTTCACAAAATATGCGATTTCTCTGGCGCAGTGCCGTCCGCCGTGATACAATAGGCACAACATCCCATGCAGGAGGACAGTTTATGGAACAGTTTTACGATAAGGTCAGCGCCTCCGCCGCATACATCCGGGCGCACATCCCCCAGACACCCACAGTGGGCATCATTCTGGGCAGCGGGCTGGGTGGTCTGGTGGACGCCATGACGGACAAGACCGTCATCCCTTACGGGGATATCCCCCACTTCCCCTGCTCCACCGTGGCGGGCCACGCGGGCAATCTGGTCATCGGGCGGCTGGGCAGTCAGGTGGCGGCGGCGCTTCAGGGGCGGTTTCACTACTACGAGGGCTTCAGCATGAAGGAGGTCACCTATCCGGTGTATGTGCTGGCGCTGCTGGGGGTAAAGACCCTCATCGTCACCAACGCCTGCGGCGGCATCAACCGGACGTTTGTCCCCGGGGACCTGATGCTGCTGTCGGACCACATCAATATGCTGGGCGCCAACTCCCTCATCGGTCCCAACGACGAGCGCTTCGGCCCCCGCTTCCCGGATATGACGGAGGCCTATCCCCACCGCCTGCGGGAGAAGGCCCATCAGGCCGCCGGGGTGCTGGGCTTCGCGTGCAAGGAGGGTGTGTACGCTATCTTCCCCGGTCCGTGCTATGAGACGGCAGCGGAGATACGGGCCTATGAGCACCTGGGCGCTGACGCCATCGGTATGTCCACCGTACCGGAGGTCATCGCCGCCAACTATCTGGGCATGGCGGTGCTGGGCATCGCCTGCATCACCAACATGGCCACCGGCATCGCCAGGGAGAAGCACTCCCATCAGGAGGTGCTGCGTATCGCCAACGAGAGCAGCCAGAAGCTCTGTGCGCTGGTAGAGCGCGTCGTGCGAGAGCTGTAACGCAAAAACGCCCTCCCGGCGGGAGGGCGTTTTCTTTTTATTTCTCGTTGACGTGCAGCTCCAGCACGTCGGGACGGGCGTAGTGACCCACGCAGTCCAGCTCCATACGGCTGGCGGGGACCTTCTGCATATCCAGGTCGGCGTAGATGATGTCCTCCTTGTCCCAGACGGTGACGGAGGCCTCGTGGCCGAAGGGGTCGATGACGCAGCTGCCGCCCCGGCAGGCGATGTCCGGCAGGGCCGCGATCTCGGCGGTGCCGCTGACGGTCTGGGGATAGTCGCTGCGGCGGAAGACCAGATCGGCGTTGATGAAGTAGCAGTGACCCTCGATGGCAATGTGGCGGATGGTGTCCTGCCACTCCGGATTGTCGTTGGTATTGGGGGAGATGTACAGGGATATCCCCTTCTGGTACAGCGCCACCCGGGCCAGGGGCATATAGCTCTCCCAGCAGATGAGATTGCCCATGGGGCCCCAGGGCGTGTCCATCACAGGGAAGTAATCCCGGTCCGCGTCGCCCCAGACCACGCGCTCGCTGCCGGTGGGCTTGAGCTTGCGGTGGTTCAGGGCCTCGCCCTCCGGGGAGATCATCATGTTAGCGTTATACAGCGTACCGGTGACGGCATCGCGCTCGGAATAGCCCATACTGATATAGACACCCAGCTCCCTGGCGCGGCGGAGGAGCTTACGCATCTCCGGCCCGTCGGCCAGCAGGGAGTTGTCGTAGTACATCTTCCAGTCCTCGCGGCCCACGGCCTTGCGGCTTCCCACGGTGAAGCCGAAGGTCATGCCGTAGGGGTAGCCGGGGATAAACAGCTCCGGAAAGACAATGAGCTCCGCGCCCTCGCCGGCGGCCTCGTTGATGAGCCGCAGGGCCTTCTCAAGACATTTGTCCTTGCGGAACATCACAGGGGTGGCCTGCACCACCGCCACGCGGCAGGTGTTCTTCAGATCTCGCATGGGTCGACCTCCTTGCAGAATGATACCATGATTATACCAGACGGACACGCCGGAACGCAACAGGTTTCGGCGCAAGATGCAGCAGCTGTCGTACAGCGGGGTGAATTCCGCCTCCATGTGCAGGCGGTGCGTGCCGCCAACAGCACGCACCGCACTGGAAGCCAGGATCGTTTCCGTCTGTGCATCATACGCCCAGTTCTCTCTGCTCGCCATGAAAAAAGACGGGCGGAAGGGGTCGGCAAACCCCTCCCGCTCTATGGAAAGCAGACGGCTGACGCCGCCCCGACTTGACTACAACAGAAATGCCCATCCCTTTGCAGGGATAGGCGGTGCGTTTTGGTAAGAAAAAACGCCGTTTCTGCATCGCAAAAACAGCGTGGTCCTTCCTGTGGTGCCACACGGAGAAAACGCCCGCTGTGCCTGGTCCTCCGACGTGCAATTCTTCTGCCTCGCGCCGCGGAGCTCTCGCTCCCCGTCTGCCGCCTACCTTCTCAGGCTCACGCCCAATGGCTGACTTTCGTCACACAGCTCTCGCTGTTTCGGTGCATCCTTGCGCTCACAGTGCCGTTCGCGGTGGGTTTTGACCCATTTCCTTTTAGGCTGCCGCCTGACCAGACCTGGCCTTTGCAGCGGGCAGCCGCACGACTTCACCGGACCCTATTCACTTAACAGTGGTAGTATACCACCAGAAGGCGCCACTTGTCAACGACATTCGACGAAAACGCAGCGACCAGGGCGGCGTCAGCCAGCCCATTGCCGCTTATATACACCGACCCCCACGGCATCAGCCGGCCCATTGCCGCTTATATACACCGACCCCCGCGGCGTCAGCCGCGGGGGTCTATCCATGTCAATGATGGAAATTTGTCTGCTGCACCGGCTCCTTCTCCGGCAGGCCCAGCTGCGCCTTGCCCAGGGCGATGGACTTCATCAGAAAGGCCATGTTGCGGCCCAGGGTCCGCATGGTCTGCAGGCCCTCCTTGTCCTGGCGGACCTCCTCCGGCGTGTTGCCGTAGACCATGTTCCAGTACTGGCTGCTGGCCACGGGCATACCGCAGATGGTGAAGTACTTGTTCAGCGCGTCGAAGGTGGCGGTGTTGCCGCCACGGCGGCAGGACACCACCGACGCGCCCACCTTCATGGTCTTGTCGATGTGGGGCGTGCTGAAAAACAGCCGGTCCATAAACGAGATGGCCCCGCCGGCGGGGGAGGCGTAGTACACCGGCGAGCCGATGACCAGCGCGTCCGCCGCGGCGAGCTTGGGCGCCGTCTCGTTGACCAGATCGTCGTACACACAGCGGTGGGTCTTTTTGCAGCTGGCGCAGGCGTTGCAGGCATGGGCGGTCTTGCCCGCCTGGATGATCTCCGTCTCGATGCCCTCGGCCTCCAGCGTGTCGGCCAGCTCACGCAGGGCGGTGTAGGTGCAGCCGTGCTCGTGGGGGCTGCCGTTGATGAGCAATGCCTTCATATCCTGCCCTACCCCCTTAATAGCCGAAGAGCATGGAGCGCTTGATGTCGCTGAGCTTATGGGCACCGCACATGGCCATGGTATCGGCCAGCTCGGCCTTCAGCTTGTCCACGTAGACCTGCACGCCCTCGGCGCCGCCGCCGTAGACCATGTTCACGAAGGGCCGGCCGATGAGCACCGCATCCGCGCCCAGGGCCAGAGCCTTGAACACGTCCATGCCGGTGCGGATACCGCCGTCCACCAGAATAGTCATCTTGCCGCCCACCGCGTCGACGATGGCGGGCAGGACCTCCGCCGTGGCGGGGCACTGGTCCAGCACGCGGCCGCCGTGATTGCTGACCACGATGCCGCTGGCACCGGCCTCCAGGGCCTTCTTCGCGCCGTTTACGGTCATGATGCCCTTGAGGATGAATGGCTTGCCGTTCATCAGCTTGACGATCTCCTTCAGCTCGTCCACGGTCTTGCTGCCGGCGGGCGGGGTCAGGTTCTTCAGGAAGGGCAGGCCCGCCGCGTCGATGTCCATGGCCACGGCAATGGGATCCGCCGCGCCCACCAGCTCCGCTTTCTCGCGGACCAGGTCGATATTCCAGGGCTTGATGGTGGGCACGCCGCAGCCGTGGTTCTTTTTCAGTGCCCCGGCCGCCGCCTGGATCACGGCGGGGTTGGTGCCGTCGCCGGTAAAGGCGGCGATGCCCGCGCCGGCACAGGCGGTAACGAGGATGTCGTTATAGGTCAGATCGTCGTACTTGTCGCCGTAGTGCAGCTGCATGGCGCCCACCGGCGCGGCAAACACGGGCAGGGCCACCTGCTTGCCGAAGAAATTATAGCTGGTGTCCACGGGCACGTTCTCGCAGATGGTGTCCATGTTGACGCACAGCTCCTGCCACTTCTGATAGTTGCGGATGAAGCCGGTGCCGATTCCCTTGGCGCCGGGGCCGGGCACGGTGTTCTTGCAGGCCACGCCGTTGCACACGGGACAGGACTTGCAGTAGGGTCCCATACAGGTCCGCGCGTTGGCTAAGATCTCCTGATAGGTCATGGTATGTATCCTCCTTGTGAAAGACTGCCGCAGGATGTCGAACTGCGTCGCATTGCGTCGTTTTTTTATCGAATACCGGCGATGAACACGCCGGGGTCCTTCTCACGCTGAGCCTTGGCCCAGGCCAGCATTTCATACACGTCCACCGCGCCGGTGACGACCGCGCCGTTGTCCCACGTCTCCGCGGTGCGGCCCCGCAGGAACGCATCCGGTGCGCTGGTGCGGACGTAGTAGGGGTGCGCCTCGCCGCTGGTCAGGAACATGGGCACAGCCCTGTCGGTGTAAAAGCCCCGCTTGCCGGACAGCACCGTCAGGCAGTCCTGCACCACGTTCTCCGCCGTGGGGAAGCGCCCCGCGCCCTGGCCGTAGAAGCTCTGGCGCCCCAGCTGCTCCGCCTCGTAGGTGATGAGATTGAAGTTGGCGGGCACCGCCGCCTCCAGATCGCCGGCACCCACCAGCGTGGGCTCCACATAGGCGCACACGCCGCTGTCCGTGCTCTCGGCCCGGGCCAGCAGCTTGCAGGCAAAACCGTGGGCCCGGAAGGCCGCAATATCCGCCGCCGTCACTGTCCGGATGCCAAAGGTGGGGATGGCTGTCTCCTCCAGCGCCGCGTCGAAGGCGATGTTGGCGGAGATGCACAGCTTGCGGCGGATGTCGTCGCCGTCGATGTCGGCGGAGGGGTCCGCCTCGGCGTAGCCCAAGTCCTGGGCCTCCTTCAGAATGGCAGGGAAATCCACCGGAGCCTTGTGCATGGCGTCCATGATAAAGTTGGTGGTGCCGTTCATAATACCGCCCACGGCGCACACCGTATCCAGCCGCTTCACGCGCTCCAAATTCGTCAGCCAGGGTATGCCGCCGCCCACGGCGGCGGTGCAGCGCAGGGCCGCGCCCTTCTCCCGGGCCAGTGCCGTGAGCTCCGTGTAATAGGCGGCGATCAGTGCCTTGTTGGCCGTGACCACATTCTTGCCCCGCGCCAGCGCGGCGGAGACGTATTCATAGGCCGGGTGCAGCCCGCCCATGACCTCCACCACCGTGTCGATTTCCGGGTCATTGAGGATGTCATCGGCGTTGAAGGTGACCACCTCCTCCGGCAGGCCCTCTTTGGGACTGCGGAGCAGCACACGCTTCACATTCAGGTCATCGCGCGGCGCGCACAGCGCCCACACGCCGCCGCCTACCACGCCAAAGCCCAGCAGACCGATATGCATCATAGTCGTTACCTCCTTGGGTCGTCCCGCCTGCGCGGGCGTCATTTTGGCCCCATTGTACCCGCGAACCCCCCCGCTGTCAAGGCCAATCCCCCCACGCACCCCCAAAACCTTCCCCTTGCGGGGAAGGTGCCCCGAAGGGGCGGATGAGATGTGCGCGCGCAGCGCGCCTCGCCTCCCCCATTGAGGGAGGTGGCAGCGCAAAGCGCTGCCGAAGGGAGAGCCCATCCCCTCGTCTCTCCCTCCCCCAGCTTATTCCTCCACCTTGACAATATCGATGGCGGCCTCCAGCAGCAGGTTGATAAGCTCATTCCGGGAGCGATTCGTCTGCTCGGACAGCTTATCCAGCCGCGCAATCAAGCCATCCCGCATCCGCACGGAAACAACTTTATAGCCATCATCCCCTCTGCGGGCGGCCTTTTTTGTGATCCTGATCTCCTCTGTCATATACTCACCTCATTTGCAATTTGCAGTTGCAAATATAGTTTAGCTTGACAAATTCCACTTTAATATATTATACTTTTATAGTCACTATAAACTACAAACGTAGTTGAGTATTAGGAGGAGAAACAAATGGAGAACAACAACTTCACCACTCCCGCGCCCGAGGACATCCCCATCCGCGATCCGGAGGTCGTCGCCGCCCCCGAAAAAGCAGAAGAAACCGCTGCCCCCGGGAAAACGGAGGTCGCCGCCGCCAAGAAACCCCCGCTGAAATTTATTCTGATCGGCGCAGCCGCCCTTGCGGTGGTCATCGCTGTGGTCGTGATCCTCCTGAGCCGCAACAATCCGTCCTCCGTGGCCAAGCGCTATGTACAGGCCTTCTACACCGATGACAAGACCGCCACGTCCCTGTGGGCTTTTGACTTCAATGCCATCCGGCTCTCCGAATACGACGGCAGCGAGGAGGAATTCTTTGAAGCCATGAGCGATGAATACTCTGCGGATATTTCCTCGTGGAACGATTTTTACAAGGCTGTTGACAGCAGCTTCCAAGAACAGCTTGAGGACGAATACGGTGAGTATAAGGTCACAACGGAGGTGACAAGGACGAAGGACATCTCCGTCAAGAAGGCACTGGAGGATTGTGCAGTATGGGTCAAGATTCTGGAACGCGATATCAACTTTGATACCGACTCCATTTCTGATGCCTGCGTTGTCACCGCCAAGGCAAAAATCACCGGCGAGGACGAGATCGAACGCACAAAGATCGACGTCTATGTGGTAAAAATCGGCGGCTCGTGGGGTGTACTGGATTATATTTCTGCCGACTGACCGCAAAAGCGCATACTAAAAGCAGCGCCCTCAAGGGCGCTGCTTTTACTGCGTCATAGACACTTTTACTGAAGCAGCTTCTCGATCTCCGGCTGGGAGACAAAACCGATGGACTTGTTCACCAGTTGGCCGCTCTTGAACACCAGCAGCATGGGGATGCTCTCCACGCCGTAGGCCGCGGCCAGGGACATATTCTCGTCCACATCCACCTTGGCCACAGTGACGTCCGGCCGGTCAGCGGCCAGCTGCTCCAGCACGGGGCCCAGCATACGGCAGGGGCCGCACCAGTTGGCCCAGAAATCCACCAGCACTGTGCCGCTGTTTTCCAGGACCTGTTCCCGGAAGTCGCTCTCGTTTACATGGATCAATGCCATCTCCGGCACCTCCTTGTCCTTTGTTTTATACCTTTTTCTCCAGACACACCAGCTGCACGTTCGGGATGCCGTTAAAGGTCCCGGCCACGATGCCCGCCTCGGTGTAGCCCAGCTTTTTGTACAGCGCCCGGGCGGGCGTGTTGCGGGCGTTGGTGTCGATCCGCAGGTACGGCCGATCCGTTTCCCGGGCCAACTGCTCATAGAAGGCCACAAAAGCCGTGCCATACCCCCTGCCCTTCACGGTGGGGTCCACCACCAGTGTGTGCAGCACCAGCACCTGCTCCGGCGGCGCGTCATGCCGCCAGGTACACTGGCTGTATTGCGCCATCTGGTTCTGGTCCAGCTTGGCTGCGGCCGCAACACGTCCCCCGTCCTCCAGCACATACAGTGTGCCGGCAGCCAGCGCGTCCAGAGCCGTCTGCTCCGTGGGGTATACGCCTCGGGTCCAGCCGGTGGACAGCTCGCCGCGCTCCTCACGATCCAGAAGCGCCCCGTAAATGGCGGTCACAGCGGGGATATCCGCCGGAACCGCTTTTCGTACCAGCATAGTATGTCCTCCTTACCTCGTCAGTAACCAGACCGCCAGTGCCAGCTGTGCCAGCAGTATGGCGGGCACGCCCCAGACGAAATACCAGTGCTTCGTCTTGTGGTGAAACACCCGCATACCCAGCAGTGCACCGACACTGCCGCCCAACAGCGGCAGCAGGAACAGCGTCTTTTCCGGCACCCGCCATTTGCCCTGCCTGGCCCGACGCTTGTCCGCACCATAGATGATGAACGTCGTCAGGTTGATAAGCGCCAGATAGATAAGCAGCGCCGTACCGCCGCCGGAGGCAAACACCGTCACAGGTCCGTCCGCGCCGCCGACAAAGCCCAGCGACGGCTGGCTCATTTGGCCAGCTTGGCCAGCTCGCAGGCCGTGGCCGTGGCAAGCTTCGCGTTGTTATACACCAGCTGAATGTTGGCATCCAGGCTGCTGCCGCCGGTGATGTCCTTGATCTTGGCCAGCAGGAAGGGCGTGGTGGCCTTGCCGTGGATACCCTGCGCCTTGGCCTCCTCCACTGCCTCGTTGATGGCCTTGTTGATCACGTCGGCATCCATGGAGTACTGCTCGGGGATGGGGTTCGTCACCAGCATACCGCCCTCCAGCCCCAGCTCGCGCTTCACATGGAAGGCCTCGGCCAGCTGCTTGGGGGTGTCCAGCCGGTAGTCCACCTTAAAGCCGGACTTGCGGGTATAGAACGCAGGCAGCTCCTCGGTCTGATAGCCGATGACCGGCACACCGTGCGTCTCCAGATACTCCAGGGTCAATCCCAGGTCCAGGATGGACTTGGCGCCGGCGCACACCACCATCACCGGGGTGTGGGCCAGCTCTTCCAGATCGGCGGAGATGTCCATGGTGGTCTCGGCTCCGCGGTGCACGCCGCCGATTCCGCCGGTGGCGAACACCTGGATGCCAGCCATGGCGGCGATCATCATGGTGGTGGTCACGGTGGTGGCGCCGTCGCGGCCCTCCGCCACCAGAATAGGCAGGTCGCGGCGGCTGGCCTTGGTGACGCCGGCGCCGGTCTTGCCCAGATAGTCGATCTCCTCGGGGGTCAATCCGGCCTTCAGCCGACCGCCGATGATGGCGATGGTGGCGGGCACCGCGCCGCCGTCACGAATGATCTTCTCCACGTTCAGTGCCGTCTCCACATTCTGGGGATAGGGCATACCGTGGGAGATGATGGTGCTCTCCAGCGCCACAACGGGCTTGCCGGCCTTCAAAGCCTCCTGTACTTCAGGGGTCACGTCCAGATAACGGTTCATAACTTGTACCTCCTTATGTCATGCAATTCTATTTACGCTTTTTTGCTCATGCCTGTATTGTCCAAAATATAGTCCACATTCTCCCAGCTCATGCCGGGGTGGATGGTCTCCGCCGCCGTACAGGCCAGCGCACCGGCCCCGGCGGCCTTCCGTGCGCACTCCGCCAGGGGTTTCCCGTGGGCGATGCACGCGGCCAGCGCCGCCGCCATGGCATCCCCGCCGCCGGTGGCGTTCACCACCTGCACCTTCGGGCAGGGCAGGCGCACGTGCCGCCCCGCCTGGTCCTCGGCGTACAGGCCATCGCTCCCCAGGGAGATATACACCTGCTGAACGCCCTTGTCCAGCAGGACCTTCGCGGCCTTTTGAACGTCTGCCTCATCGCGGATGGTCACGCCGCTGAGCAGCTCCGCCTCCATACGGTTGGGCTTCAGCGCCGTCAGCTTATCCAGCACCGGCAGCAGCTTCGGCGCCTTGATGGTGCTGACCGGATCGGCCAGGACAGGCGCGGTGCAGTGGCTGCACAGCCACTGGATAGACGCCTCCGGCAGGTTCGTCTCCACCACCACCAGATCGGCATGGTTGATATAATCCAGCCGCTGCCGCAGGAACTCCGGCGTGATGTGCTCATAGATGGCCATGTCGTTCACCGCCAGGGCCATGTCGCCGTCGCAGCCGTCGATAAACAGATAGGTGCCCGTCCGGCCGCCGGGAATGGTGGCGCTGTGGCTCAGGTCAAGGCCGATATCCGCCGCGTTCTCCCGCACAGACTGGGCAAAGCTATCCTGCCCCAGTACCGTGATCATGGATACCTGCTCACCCAGCAGGCAGAGGTTGTGGGCGATGTTCCGTCCCACGCCGCCCAGAGAGGTGGTCACCCGGCCGGGGTTGGAGTCCCGGGCCACCAGCGGCGCGTCAGACACCGCGCCGATATCCATATTCACGCCGCCAACCACGGCGATGTAGGGCGCCTCACGCAGCAGATAGCCGCGGCCGGCAATGTAGCCCTTCCGCATCAGGTTGGAAATGTGGACCGCGGCGCTGGACCGCGTAATACCGGCCTTGTCGGCCAGCTCCTGCTGGGAAATACACGGGTTTTCCCGTATCCACTCCAGCAGCTGCCGTTCTCTTCGGGTCACACAGCCACCTCCTAAGCAAGTGCATTTTTGTAATCACAAGCTTATTATATCAACAGCTGTACGTTTGTCAAGAGGCAAATTTCCGCAAAAAAAGCGGCGCTTCTCCACGAGGGAAGCGCCGTCTTCTTTCAGCTGCAAACCGTTGGTATCACAGCGTTTTTGGCGGTATGCCGCGGGTGCCATTTGTGGGGTCCACAAACAGGGGAAGGGCGGGCGGCGAGGACGTGAAAAAAAGGAAGGCGAGGGCGGCGAGCAGGTGGAGCAGAATGCCCAATATCTGGAAAGGAACGGACGAGAGGCGGGCGCTCTTTTGCAGGGAGACACTGACAAAATATGCCAGCAGCACGGCGGCCTGAAAGATCAGGATGTTGACCACGCCCACGCTTTTTCCCAGGATACCGGTGTAGGTATAGAACAGGGCCGGGATGGCGGCGAGGCCGGCGAGCAGGCCGATGGCCCTGGGCAAAACGCTTGCGGCACAACGGTTTGCGGCGATCGTGACGACGGTCCACACCAGCCAGGGAACGGCCAAAAGCTTCATGTGCTCCCAGGTGGATTCGTTGACGGCAGAGAGATACGCGGCCCAGCCGGCCTGACCGGTCCAGTCGTAGACAAAGTGCAGCAGGTTGCCGAAAAGCAGGGTAAACAGCATTCCCGCCGTCTCAAGGGTACGGCGTTCCCGTTCTTTTCTCATTGAACATTCCCCTTTCTTTCCCTTTCTCTTTCACATATCTATCGTGTACGTTTTATACACCTCTACGCGGCATTATATACACCTTTGATATATGTTTATACGCGGTATATGAATGTTCGGGCGGCGGAGCGCACAATTGCGCAGACAGGGGTGGAATTCTGCGGGAAGTGTGCTATACTGTTCCGTGAGAAAGGGTGAGCACCATGACCGTTACGGAAAAGCTGGCCGCGCTGCGGCAGAATATGGAGGCGTGCGGACTGGCGGGCTGCATCGTCGTCACCGACGACTTTCACGGCTCGGAGTATGTAGGGGCGCATTTCAAGGCCCGGGAGTTCCTGTCCGGCTTCACCGGCTCAGCGGGAACGCTGGCGGTGCTGCGGGAGGGCGCATACCTGTGGACGGACGGGCGATACTTTTTGCAGGCGGAACGGCAGCTGGAGGGCAGCGGCATACAGCTGATGCGCGCCGGCCAGCCGGGCGTGCCGACACTGTCCCAATTTCTGGCGGAGCAGCTGCCGGAGGGCGGAGTCCTGGGCTTTGACGGCCGGACCGTCAGCACACGGCTGCACCGGACGCTGGAAAAGGCGCTGGCGGGCAAGCACATCCGGCTGGACGGCGGCTTCGACCCGGCGGCGGGCGTTTGGACGGACCGGCCCGACCTGTCCACCGCGCCGGTATGGGCCTTCGACAGCGGGGTGACGCGGCGGGAGAAGCTGACGGCCCTGCGGCAGGACATGGCGGCGCAAAAGGCGGAATGGCTGCTGCTGACCGATCTGACGGACGTGGCCTGGGCACTGGAGCTGCGGGGCGGCGACGTGGCATGCACGCCGGTATTCCTGGGCTTTTTGCTGGTGGGCACGGACAGCGCCGCGCTATATGCCCAGGCAGAGAGCTTCGCGCCGGAGATACGCGCCGCGCTGGCGGCGGACGGCGCAGCGCTGCGGCCCTACGGGGATATCTACGACGCGCTGCGGGCGCTGCCGGAGGGCGCGCGGGTGCTGGCGGACAGCGCCACGGCCAACAGCCGCATCGCGGAATGTCTGGCCCACACGGCATGGACAGACACACCCAGCCCCGCCGCCCGCCGCAAGGCGGTGAAGGCCGGGAGCGAACAGACGGGTTTCCGGCAGGCGCACTTGCAGGACGGCGCGGCGCTGTGCCGCTTCCTGTATGAGATGAAGACACGGCCGGAGGCATACACCGAGCTGTCCGCCGCGGCGCTGCTGCACCGGTACCGGACGGAACAGGCGGATTTTCTGGAGGACAGCTTCGAGACCATCGCCGCTTACGGTCCCCACGCCGCCGTGGTCCACTACGCCCCCACACCGGAGACGGACGTGCCGCTGAAGGCGCAGGGACTGCTGCTGGTGGACAGCGGCGGACACTACGCCCGGGGCACGACGGACGTGACCCGCACCATAGCGCTGGGCCCCATCACGGACGAGGAACGCCGGAGGTCCACACAGGTGCTGCAGGGCCACATACAGCTGGCCATGGCACAATTCCCCCAGGGGGTCATGGGGGAAAATCTGGACGCACTGGCCCGGGGCCCGCTGTGGCGGGAGGGCCTGGACTATGACCACGGCACCGGGCACGGCGTAGGGTGCGTGCTCAGCGTACACGAGGCGCCGCCCTCCTTCCGCTGGCGCATTGCGGAGGGGCTGGCACACCCGGCACTGGAGACGGGCATGGTCATCTCCGATGAGCCGGGATACTACGCCGCCGGACGCTTCGGCATACGGCACGAGAACCTGCTGCTGGTGCAGCCGGCGGAGGCGGCGGGCTTTCTGCGCTTTGAGACGCTGACGCTGGCGCCCTTCGACCGGGACGCACTGGACCCGGCGCTGCTGACGGCATCGGAACGGGACTGGCTGAACGGCTATCACAGGCGGGTGTATGCACAGATCGCCCCGCTGGTGCCGACGGAGGTCCGGCAATGGCTGCGGGAGGTCACCGCGGCGCTGTGACAATGGCAAAAAGGAAGCACCCTGACGGGTGCTTCCTTTTTTTCAGTTTTCGTCGGTCTTTTCTTTTTTCAGCTGCTCCAGCTCGGCACGGAGCATACGGTTCTCCGCCTGGAGCTGGTCCAGCTTGCGGTGCAGCGGCGCCAGCTGGCGCTTCAGCTCCGCCGCCACCGCGCCGCGGTAGATACCGTAGCGGCCGGCCACGGAGACCACGGTCAGCACCGCCGCCGTACCGCCGGCGATGAGGCCCACCTTTTTTACATCCAGCTTACGCAGGGTATTTACCGCCGCCGGCAGCTTTTTGCCCGGCAGGGGCGCCACCTCGATCTCGATATGGGGCAATTTTTTCAGTTCCATGCTTCTATCACACCCTCCTGTATCCGGGCGGTCCGGGCCGCCGCGTATTTCTGCTTCTATTATACCCGACGGGCCGCCGCTTGGCAAGTACGGACCGCCGGGGACCGCGGCGCATACACTGGACTGCGGGCACGACCCGCGAAATTAAACACAGGAGGTCCTATCATGGCAACTTTCACCAACCAGGCAACGCTGACCTATAACGGCCAGACCACCACCTCCAACGTGACGGTGGGCGAGCTGACGGAGACGCTGACCGCCGCCAAGACCGCCGTGGTGCCCACCTACGGCACCGACGGCCGCGTGACGTATATCCTCTCTCTGGTCAACAGCGGCACCGCACCGCTGACGGGGCTGACCATTACCGACGATCTGGGCGGCTACGTCTTCAACGCCGGGACGGTGTATCCCCTGTCCTACACCGCCGGGTCTGTGCGGTACTATCAGAACGGCGTTCTGCAGGCGGCACCCGCCGTCACCGCCGGGCCGCCGCTGACGTTCACCGGCATCACCGTGCCGGCGGGCGGCAATGCCGTTATCGCCTATGAGGCCGTGCCCACGGCCTTCGCGCCGCCGACGGCGGAGGGCACCGTCACCAACAGCGCGTCCGTTACCGGCGCGGGGCTGGCAAACCCCGTTACCGCCACGGAGACGGTGGCACCGGAGGCGGCGCCGGCACTGACCATCAACAAGTCCCTCTCCCCCACCACGGTGACGGAGAACAGCCGCCTGACGTACACCTTCACCATCCAGAACACCGGCAACACGGCGGCGGACGCCGCGGCGGCCATCGTTATCACCGACACCTTCGACCCGCGGCTGACGGACCTGACGGTGACGCTGAACGGCACGGCGCTGACCGCCCCCACCCAGTACACCTATGACGCGGCTACCGGCGTATTCGCCACGGCGGCCGGCGTAGTCACGGTGCCCGCGGCCACCTTCACTCAGGACGCCGCCACCGGCGCGTACAGCACCACCCCCGGCACGGCGGTGCTGACCGTCACCGGCACGGTGTAAGCAAGAAAATATCCCCCGGCCCTCGGCCGGGGGATATGTATTATTCAAGTGCGTCGTGGCTCTCGAACACGTCGTGGATGCTGCCGTAACGGTCGGCGGGCTTGTCCGCCTCCGCCGGGGCCGCGCCCTTGGCCATTTGCAGCTCCTGCCACTTCTCGCGGGTGATGAGCAGCTGGCGGGGCTTACTTCCCTCGAAGGGGCCCACATAGCCGCGCTCCTCCATCTGGTCCACCAGGCGGGCGGCGCGGGAGTAGCCCAGCTTCAGACGGCGCTGGAGCATGGACACGGAGGCCTGACCCGTCTCCAGCACCACCTCTACGGCGGCGGAGAGCAGCTCGTCGGCATCGTCGCCGTCGTCGGACACGTCGCCGGAGGGGACCTTGCCGCCCTTGTCGGCCTTGGCGTCCACCGCCTGCTGGATCTTCTCGATCACGTCCTGATCGTAGTGGGCCTCGCCGGCCTCGTCCTTGACGAACTTCACCACACGGTCGATCTCCTCCGGGGTGATGAAGCAGCCCTGGACACGGGTGGGCTTGGTGTCGCCCAGAGGGAAGTAGAGCATATCGCCCTTGCCCACCAGCTTCTCCGCGCCGGTGGTGTCCAGAATGATGCGGGACTCCATGGAGCTGGCCACGGCGAAGGCGATGCGGCTGGGGATATTGGCCTTCATCAGACCGGTGATCACGTCCGCCGAGGGACGCTGGGTGGCGATGACCAGGTGCATACCGGCGGCACGGCCCATCTGGGCCACACGGCAGATGGACTCCTCCACCTCCTTGGCCGCCACCAGCATCAGGTCGGCCAGCTCGTCGATGACCACCACCACGGTGGGCAGCTT
>ERZ824600.1464-NODE-1464-length-29016-cov-3.669452_pt1 | contig 29016 bp, 21 predicted proteins | sample MGYA00519933_ERZ824600 | MGnify/ENA primary metagenome ERZ824600 (study PRJEB31778, sample SAMEA3449178) | human gut metagenome | biome: human gut; feature: human-associated habitat; material: faeces | place: United Kingdom | collected 2010/2012 ... | reverse complement strand
AGCGCCCGCTTCTGCTCCAAGCCGCACCAGCCCGTCAGCAGCGGCGCCATCACCACGCCGCAGACTTCCAGCGCTCCCGGAATCCACCCGACCAGCAGTCCGCAGACAAACACCGCAAAACAGATCCACGCCGCCGGAGACATCAGCAGATAAGCCGGCACCGCATACGGCGAAAACAACCCCTGATGCAGCATCGAAACCCCGAACGACGCCAGATACGCCGCCACCGACGCCCCGAACGAGAAAATCAACACCCCTCCCGCCCACCGTCTCAAGCTCCCCGGCTCTGCAAACCGATACTTCCACACGGAAAACGACGCCCTCTGAATCCCCTGCAGAAACTCTCTGCACAGCAGCAGGAAAAACACGCAGAGAAACGAATACTGGAATCCCAGCTCCCGCGGCGCCAGCGGATTCCACACAATCAGCAGCACCGCGGCCAGAGCAATCGTGTTCAGCGGATCGGTCCGATAGTGAAACGCCTTCAGCAGCGCCCAGACCGCGAACATCACAAACGCCCGGAACGCCGGACCCTGCATTCCGGTCGACAGCGCATAGAGCAGCACCGGAAGCGGCACGACAAACCACCGCACCGCAAACGGAAGCGGACGCAGAATCAGCAGAAGCACCGAGGCAAACAGCCCGATATGCAATCCGCTGACGCAGAGAACATGAATCGTTCCGCTTCGCAGGAAGTCCGATCGGATTTCAGAATCGATCCCCTGCTTCATCCCGAAGAGAAGAGCGGAGGCAATGGCACGGGAATCGGCATCGAGATCGCGTCCGAGCGCTTCCAGAATCCTCCCGCGCAGATTGCAAAGACGCCGCAGGAAGGAATCTCCCCTCCGCAGCAGTTCTCCATCGCGGACCGTGAAGATCCGTCCGACCCCCTTTCCTGCGGCGTATGCGGCAAAGTCAAATGCTCCCGGACACTCCGAGTTGCGGACCGGCTCCAGCGCTCCGCGAAGCAGCAGTTCGTCTCCATACCCCGGCGTCAGACCGCTCTGCGGGGAAAAGCGGACAAACACCCGTTCTCCCCTCACATCCTTCCAGGAATCCGCGGACGTGAACCGGAACGCCTCCACTTCCGCCAGCGCATTGTTCGGGGCACTCGGGATCCAGTCCGGCGTTCCGGCGCACAGCGAGGGATCCTTCATCACCGCCCGCACCTCCGCTCCGACCGGCCGGTCCGGCAGCGCACTCTCTCCGAATCCGTGCAGCAGAAACGAAAGAGCCAGCAGTGCGGAAGGCAGAATCCAGACCCGCAGACATCGGGCGCTCCCGAGCAGAGCCCACGCCGGAAGAGTCAGCGGCAGGACCGCCAGAAAACAGAGAGAAGCCGGCGCCTCCGGCCAGAGCATCGGGAGCAGTCCGGCATTCAGCAGAGCGACGGTCATCCACAGACAGGGAAACCGATCCGCACTGGTGCGGCAGTACTCCAGAAGCGGACGGATCATTTTCTGCTCCGCCGCAGTCCCTCCGCCAGCTCTTCCGCGGAGAAGCGCACCGGACCGGAATACCGATCGGCCACGCTCCGGCAGAGCGTCTTTTCATCCAGACTCCCCGGATAAACCGAACGGATGGAAGAGAGGAACCGGACAAGATCCGCAAAGATCCTCCGTCTGCACGGCGGACGGATCACCGCACCGCCGTCGAGATCCCATGTTCCCGCCCGTCCCTCCGGTGTGAGATACAGATTGCTGAGCTTGCAGTCTCCGTGGACCACCCCCTCGGAGTGCATCCGGGAGAGCATCGGCAGAATCGCCTCCAGCAGATGAACCAGCATCTGCTCCGGCTCCGCGGCATTCGCAAGCAGGAGATGGACATTCTCCGCATTCTCCCTTGCCTCGTTGATCAGATACCCGGACCGCAGGAAGAATCCGCCCTTCCGGAATTCGCCGACCGCCAGCACCGCCGGCGTTTCAATTCCCGCCCGGACCAGCGCATTGGAACACTCCGCCGCCCGGAAGGCGCGCGCTCTTCGAAACAGATATCGGAGAGTGAAGAGGATTCCCTTGTTGTTGGTCCGTTTGAGGAAGACCGTCCCGCAGTCGGGGAGATTCACGATTGCGGCGGTCGTTGTCCGAGAGTTTTTCAGCGTCTCCGCCTGTTCGAGCAGAGAATCCAGACGGGGCAGCAGACGGCGGAACGCCTCGACGGGAATACAGGGAGCAAGACGGAAATTCCAGTTGTTCCGACGCACTTCCACCGGCTGTTCCGCCCGGTTCCAGGACTCCATGCTCCACCGCTCCCAAGGTTAGATTTCGGGAACAATGTAGCACACTTTCCGGAGATTGCAAAAAAATGTTTTTTATTTCTCCGGCACATTGTATTTCCCCTGCGCGCCATGTATATTATCCCGACAGGGGGAGGTTCGAATTTATAATTCGAATCCGAAAACGAGAACACGGGAGAACTGCCATGCCGGACGAAAACTTTGTTGAAATTGTGGAGAAGATCCTCCGGAACGATCTCCGCTATCCGGCCGCCGCGTATGAGTTCATCAACGACTCGGTGAGGTTCACGATCCGGAAACTGCAGCGGGACACGCGCTCAAGACGGGAACGACATGTCTGCGGAGCGGAACTGATCCAGGGGGTTGCGGATTATGCGGTTCAGGAGTTCGGTCCTCTTGCCTGGAACGTGCTGGAGGAATGGGGGCTTGTCTGCGGATCGGCCATCGGCGACGTGGTCTTCAACATGATCCGCAGCGGACTTCTCACCGCCAGCGAAAACGATTCGAGGGAAGACTTCAACTGCGTCCCGGACCTGAGAAAAATCCTTCCGGCACAGAAACGGACCGTCGGGAAAAAGAAATCCGGAACCAATCCGCCGATCATCGCCTGAAAAAAATCTTTCGTTCTTTCTGAAAAAAGATTTGATTTTGCGCAGTTTTGGGATAAACTATCAGACAATGAAAACTTGATAAAACCAGACCAGGGAGGTTGAAAGAGATGAAGGGAAGATTGTTTGTCGGAGGAGTTTCCGCCGCACTGCTGGCAGGCGGAATGATGCTTGCAACCGGATGCGCATCCGTGGAAGATGCGCCGATGCCTCCGGGCGCCTATGTTCCCCCCGAAACGGAAGCGCCGATTGCCGTCAAGGGGCAGACGATCGAACCTCAGAATCAGCCGGCCAATCCGCCGATGACGGTCACACCGGTCATCATCGACAATCCGGAACCGGTCGCTCCGGCGCCCGCACCGGAACTCAAACCGGAAAAGAAGACTCCCGCTCCGGCACCCGCTCCGAAGGTGGAAAAGCCGGTCCGGAAAACAGGAACCACCCATGTCATTCAAAAAGGGGATTCCTTCTGGAGCATCGCGCTGCTGTACGGCGTGAGCATGGATGAAGTGATCGCTCTCAACCCCGGAATGGATCCGCTGAAACTGCAGGTCGGAGACAAAGTGAATATTCCCGCTCCGGGCTCCCGCAAGGTCATGAAACGGACCGGCGCAAAAACTTCCGCCAAAACCACCCGCACCTCCCGCAGAGGGAAGAAAACCGTGGCAAAACCGCTCAAGGATGACGGTCTGTATGTGGTTCGGAAAGGCGATTCCTTCAGCCGGATCGCGGCACGGTTCCATATCCGCGCAGCCGATCTTGCCGCCGCCAACAACATGACTCTGGATCAGACCCTGCAGATCGGCCAGAAACTTGTGATTCCGAAACCGGGCAAAAAGATTGCTCCGGTCAAACGGCAGTCCAAGCCGGTCGACACCGCGTCGAAGAAACCCGGGAAAGCGGCTCCGGCTGTGAAGGAGAACAAGGAAACCGTTCCTCCGACCGCACCGGCCGCTCCGGCTGACGCAGTTCCGGTTCCGGAAGTTCCCGCCGTTCCGGGCGAACAGACTCCGGCTGTGCCTCCGGTGACAACTCCTGCAGCACCGGCGGAAACGACCGCCGCTCCGGCCGCACCGGTGGCCTCTCCGGCCGCGCTGAGCGCCGTTGCCGAAGACACCACGCCGACCGCGGTTCCCGTCACCGGCGGCTATACCGCCGATATCGATGAGGACACCACGCTCGAAGCCCTGGCAAAGAAATATGGATTCGGCGTTGCGGAACTGAAAAAGCTCAACCCGGAAATTCCGGCGGATGGAAAAGTCCGCGCCGGATCGGTCATCAAACTGCCCTGATCGTCATCGGATCAGAAGATTCAACGCCGGATGGGATGCGAAAAACCCTCCGGCGTGTTTTTTTGGATGGAAAAGATGTTGTTCTATAAGAAGACAGGAATTGTCATTGCGGCGGGCGGCAGCTCCCGGCGGTTCGGCGGAGGAAACAAACTGCTCTGCGACCTGAACGGAATGCCGGTTTTTCTCCACAGCATTCATACGCTCGGGACACTGGTGCCGGCCGATCATATCGTTCTTGCGGTTCATGCGGAATTCCAGAAGGAGTTTCAGCGTCAGATTGAACGGAGCATGCCGGGACTTCTCCTCCGCATGGTTCCCGGGGGGAAGACCCGGACCGAATCGGTGTACCGGGCGCTTTCGGCGCTTCCGGAGGATCTGGAATTTGCCGCCATTCACGATGCGGCCCGTCCGCTGGTGACGGCGGATCTGTTCCGCCGCTGCCACGAGGCCTGCAGCGAACACGGAGCGGCCGTCGCGGCACACCGGATCAACGACACGGTCAAAATGGAGACCGCCGAAGGCGAACTGGCAACGCCTCCGGTGGAACGGGATCAGCTCTGGGGAATTGAAACGCCGCAGATCTTCCGCTTCCAGGAACTCAAAGAGGTTCTGCGGAAAGCGCTGGAGGAGGGGAAATCGTTTACCGACGACGCGGCGGCGGTGGAATTCTATTTCGGACGCCGTCCGGTTCCGGTGGAAAATACATTTTCAAACATCAAGATCACGCGGATGGACGATCTGCGTCTTGCCGCGGCTCTTCTCTGAAAAGGAAAACGCGTCTTTCTGTGGAAAACTCTTCCGAAAAAAGACGCGTTGTTTTTTGTCACATCAGTTTCAGACCGGGGAGATCCTGAATATCGACGACGCCGACGACCTTTCCGTCCGCGTCCGTCACAATGATGTCATCGACCTTGCGGGCCTCGACGAGCCGGAGCACTTCCACCGCCAGAGCATCCTGACGGATGGAAGCGGGATTGTGCGTCATCACTTCAGCGATGTTGCGGGTGAGGATATCGGGAACCCCGGCGCGCCGGCGGAAATCGCCGTCTGTGAAAATTCCGATCGGGTGCATCTCGTCATCGACGACGATGGCGGACCCGCTGCGGCAGGCGGTCATCTTGAGCAGCGTGTCACGGACATTGAAATCCCTGGTGACGGTGGCAAGGCGGTCACCGCTGCGCATGGCGTCGCCGACGCGCATGGTGACGGCTCTTCCGATTGCGCCCGCCGGATGCAGTCTTCCGAAATCCTCCTTTGTGAATTTCCGGAGAGCCAGCAGCGTCATGGCGAGAGCGTCGCCGATGGCGAGCTGCACAGTGGAGGAGGTCGTCGGAGCGAGATTGAACGGACAGGCTTCGCGGGGGACCGCCGTTTCCACATGAATGTCGCTGAGCTGAGCAAGCGTGGAGTTGCGGTTTCCGGTCAGGGAGGCGACCCGGACGCCGAGTCGTTTGGCCGGCACCACGACCCGGACCAGTTCATCGCTCTCCCCGCTGTAACTGATGGTGATGAGCAGATCGTCCTTCTGGATCATTCCGAGGTCGCCGTGCATGGCTTCGACCGGATGCATGAAGATGGTGGGCGAGCCTGTGCTGGCCATTGTCGCGGCGATCTTACTGCCGACATGTCCGCTTTTTCCGAGCCCGGAAATAATGATTTTCGCCCCGGAGTCCAGCGTTTTTGCGCAGGCCTGCACCAGTTTCACGAAATCCTCCCCGAGCGAATTTCGGATTGCTTCGAGTCCTTCTATTTCAATGGAGAGGACCTCCTTTGCCTTTGCCAGAATCGTTTCGGAATTCACGTTTTCATCTCCTCTGTTGCTTCGAGTTTAATATACACCGGGAAAAAGAAGAACTCAAGGGGAGAGTTCAGTGAATATCAATTTTCCAGTTTTTGTAGTAATACTCGCGGTCGCGGTCCGAAATTTCGCGGAGGACGCGGCAGGGATTGCCGACGGCGACCACATTCGGTGGAATGTCGTGCGTCACCACGCTGCCCGCACCGATGACGCTGTTCTCTCCGATGGTCACGCCGGGCAGCAGAATCGCGCCGGCTCCGATCCAGACGTTGCTGCCGATCCGGACCGGGACATTGAACTGGGCCACCTTCCTCCGGAGTTCCGGATCGATCGGATGGCCCGCTGTGGCGACCACCACATTGGGTCCGAACATCACACTGTCCCCCACAAAAATATCGGTATCGTCCACCAGAGTCAGATTGAAGTTGGCATAGACGTTCCGGCCGAAGTGCGTATGGATTCCCCAGTTCGCGTGGAGGGGCGGCTCCACATAGCAGTTCTCCCCGACCTCGGCGAGAATCTCCTTCAGAAGAGCGGAGCGCTTCTCCATTTCCGAAGGACGGGTCTGATTGAAATCGTAAAGGCGGTCCAGACACTTCAGCTGTTCACGGGCCAGTTCCTCATCCGTGCAGAAATAGAGTCTGCCGCTTTTCATGCGTTCTTTCACATTCGATCCCATTGTTCCGGTTCCTTTCGTCGTTTCGATAAGGTACCCGATGTCCGCGTTTTGTCAAATGAAAAAGAAGAGAGAGTTCCCGGAAAATTCCGGAAACGGAGAAAAACAAAAGAAAATTTTTCTTCCGATTCCCCTTTCGGAGATTTGTTTTCCGGAAAAGCGGAGTTATATTTGCAAATGAAGCAGAAAAACAGAATTTTATTCATTTTTTTTAACTTCAAGGAGCCGTCTGTGAAAATTCAGGAAATTGCCAAGCTGACCGGGGTCTCTCCTTCGACCGTATCGCGGGTCTTCAGCCACCATCCGAACATCCGGGAGGATGTGCGGGAACGGGTGTTCGCCGTGGCGAAACAATATTCCTATCATCCGCGCCTCTCCACCAAACAGCGGAACGTGGTCATCATCACGCCGTACGAATCGATCTATCCGGTCCAGTGCTGCGTGGAAATGCTGCTGATGGCGCTGACGCACGAACTGCCGGGCCACGGTTTCCGTCTGGAGATCCTGCCGCAGGACAATCTGGAGCGGCTGGACAGCATCCAGTTCTGCGCCGCGGTCGCAATCGGAGCGGAACCGTGCGAATTCAAGGAGTGGGAGAAGCGCTTTTCCGTTCCGCTGGTCATAGTCGACCGCGATGCGGCCCGGGATTATCCGGGAGTCTGGCTGGTCCGCTCCAACGAGGCGCAGGCAATGGAACTGGCGATCGCCCATCTGCACGAACGGGGATGCCGGAAAATCGGCTGCATCGTCCACGGCGCTCCGGGAACGGGAAACGCGGACATCCGCTTCCGCGCGATCCGGAAATCCCTCCAGGATCACGGACTGCCCGCCGACGATTCGCTCATTCATTACTCCGCCGACGAGCAGTACGTGGAAATCATCGGGAAACTGCTTCGCCGCGGGATCGATGCACTGTTCTGTCCGGGAGGAAGCGGAGGAATTATCGCGGCGTATGCGCTTTCGCTGTTCAACCGGCGCGTTCCGGAGGACATCTCCCTGATTGCTTCGGAGCAGACCTTCTTCTCCCGGTACGGGGTTCCTCCGCAGACCACGATTTCGCCCGACTACAAAGCGCTCGCCGCCTCGACCGCGGATCTGATCGAAGCCCGGATCGGAAATCTGGATTTTCCCCGCCGCACCATCCTGCCCTACATTCTCAACTCCCGCGAAAGCGTGCGCTGAGGGAAATCCGGCGGGATCAGGAAGTCGCCGGAACGGAAATGAAATTGCGAAATATTTTCGTTCCGGAAATTGCTAATTCCGTTTCGGAGTGTAAATTACATTCACACATGTAATTTTTATCAGGGAAAAAGGAGTCCGGATTGAAAACTCGGGAAGAGACACCGCGGATGGTCTGCATTGTCAGCCTCGGATGTCCGAAAAATTTTGTCGACACGGAAATTGCGGCAGGCTCCCTCCTCTGCCGCGGACTCGGAATCACCGGGAACGCGGACGAGGCCGATCTGCTGCTGATCAATACCTGCGCATTTATTGAATCCGCACGAAAAGAGGCCGTCGGAGAGATTCGAAAGGCAATCCGCTGGAAAAAAAAACAACCCGGACGGCAGATCGTCGTGGCCGGCTGTCTGAACCAGTGGAACGGTGCGAAAGAACTCCGGAACCAGTTTCCGGAAGTCGACCTGTGGACCGGAATCGACGCAGTGGAACGGATGGGAGAACTGCTCTCCTCTCCGGAGAAAATCCATGGAACGGAAATCACGGAGAAACCGGACTACCTCTATAACGACCAGACCCCGCGAATTCTGCTGACGCCGAGCCATTACGCCTATCTGAAAATTGCGGACGGGTGCGACAACCGATGCGCCTACTGCTCGATTCCGAACATCCGCGGGACCTTGCGGAGCCGGAGCATGGAGTCGGTTCTTGCAGAGGCGCGCGCACTGATCGAAGGAGGCGTGAAGGAGCTGATCGTCATTGCGCAGGACACCACGGCTTTCCGCCGGGACAGGGGGGAAAAGGATGCGGCGGCAAAACTGATCCGGGAACTGGACCGTCTGGAAGGGGATTACCGGTTCCGTCTGATGTATCTGCACCCGGCGTCGGTTACGGACGCCGTGATCGGAGCGCTGGCGGATGCGGAGCACCTTGCCCGCTGCGTGGAAATGCCGCTGCAGCATATCGCCGACCGGATTCTGCTCTCCATGGGGCGCAAGGTCGGAGAGAAGGCGACGCGGGAGGCGGTCCGCAAAGTCCGGGAGAAAGCACACTGCGCCATCCGGACAACCTTCATGGTCGGATTCCCCGGCGAAACGGAGGAGGAGTTCCAGACTCTTCTGCGGTATGTGGAGGAGCAGAAATTCGCGCGCCTCGGAGCATTCTGCTACTGTCCGGAAGCAGGGACGCCCGCGGCGTCGTTTCCGAATCCGGTTCCGCGGAGGACGGCGCAGAGGCGGTATGAACAGCTTCTGGAAACGCAGAGAGCGATCTCTCTTGCGGCGAACCGGGAGCTGGTGGGGCGGGAGATCACCGTCATGCTGGATTCGGTGGAAGGGCGCGGGAAAGGATTCGGACGGACCGAGCTGGATGCACCGGAAATCGACAATCAGATCATCCTGAGAAAAATTCCGTCCGGCATGAAACCGGGTATGTTTGCACGGGCGCTGGTGCGTTCGGCGGAGGCGTACGACATCACGGCGGATCTTACAGCACGCAAGGAGGAATAGACAGTGTCATCCAATTTGAAAAATCTTCCGAACCGGATCACGTTGAGCAGAATTCTGCTGATTTTCATTTTTGTGGCGCTTGCGAACATCCGGTCGGACAGCATCGGATTCTTCATTCCGACCGTGAGTGTGGAGAGTGCACAGATCTGCCATATTGTCGCCTACATTGTGGCGATTCTCGCGGCGTTCACGGATCTTCTGGACGGGTATCTGGCCCGGAAATTTCATCTGGAAAGCGACTTCGGGCGTCTGGTGGATCCGCTGGCGGACAAGATCTTCGTTGTGGGGACCTTTGTGATGATGGCGGAGTACAAGCTGATGCCGGGCTGGATCATCATCGTGGTGCTGACACGGGAGTTCATGGTGACCGGACTGCGGATGCTGGCGACCCACAAGGGAGTCGTCATCGCGGCGGACAAATGGGGCAAACTCAAAACCATTCTCCAGATGATTTCGCTTCTGATCGGCGGAGCGGCCTGGATCAATCTGTTTGACATTCATCAGAAGACGGTGTGGATCGTCTGGTATGTTCTTCTCCTGATCATGACGCTGGTCACGATTCTTTCGGGGATCGGCTACTTTCTCAAGAACAAAAGTCTCTACACGGAAAACACATGACGCGGAACCTGACAGAGGAAGCCATCGATGAATTCTCCCGCGGAGAGGAGACGGCGGAAGCGCAGCGGAAATCCGGCGCCTATCTGGTCGGCGTGACGGAACCGGGGGAATCGCCCGCCGAAGCCCGGGATCATCTGGAAGAGCTGCGGGAACTGGTCGGAACACTCGGATATCCGATTGCCGGAGAAACGATGGTCTCGATCCGCGCTCCGCATGCGAAGTACTATCTGGGATCCGGAAAGGCGGAAGAGGTGTGCGGAGCGGCGAAGGAGACGAACGCGGAACTGCTCGTGTTCGATACGGAGCTGGGACCTTCTCAGCAGCGGAATCTGGAACGTCTGGCCCGGATCAATGTGGTGGATCGTCAGGAGGTGATTCTGGATATTTTCGCGGAACGCGCACAGACGCGGGAAGCGGTTCTTCAGGTGGAACTGGCACGGAATCAGTATTTTCTTCCCCGCCTCACGCGGGCGTGGAGCCACCTTTCCCGCCAGCGCGGCGGAGCGAAGGGAACCCGCGGAGAAGGAGAAAAACAGATTGAATACGACCGGCGGATGGTCAAACAGCGCATCGCCCAGCTGGAGAACGAACTGGAGACGGTCCGCCGGCAGCGGGATGTTCAGAGAAAAGGACGGATCCGGCGGGAGATTCCTCTTGCGGCGATCGTCGGCTACACGAACGCGGGGAAATCCTCGCTTCTGAACACGCTGACCGGATCGGAGGCTCTGGTGGAGGACAAACTGTTCGCCACGCTGGATCCGACGACGCGGAAACTGCAGCTGCCGAACAAAAGCGAACTTCTTCTGACCGATACGGTCGGTTTTGTGCGAAAACTCCCGCATTCGCTGATTGAGGCGTTCAAGTCGACGCTGGAGGAGGCGGTGCTTGCGGATTTTCTGATTCTGGTACTGGACTGTTCCAGTGCGGATGTGGAGTCGCACTGGCAGACCACGCTTTCGGTTCTGGGAGAACTCGGTGCGCAGGAGAAGCCGATTCTGACGGTGTTCAACAAGAGCGACCGTCAGAAGGACGGACTGATCCGAACGCATCTGCGCGCCCTTGCTCCGGACGGGGTGTTCATCTCCTGCCGGACCGGAGAGGGACTCGACACGCTGCGGGAGACGCTGACCGCGTTTCTGAAGAAACGGACACGGATTGATGATCTTCAAATACCGCCGGACCGCCCGGACGTGGTTGCGGCGGTCTATTCCCGGGCCTCGCTTCTGGAAGGAGAGTATCTGGATGACGGCTCCTTCCGCTGCACGGTTCGGATCCCTTGTGCGCAAAGTGATTTTTTTGCGCCCTTTTCCCGCTCAATGATTGAACACAAGATGGAGGAATATCGATGAAATTCAGACTGATTGCCGCACTGGCGATTGCACTGGCGCTTCCTGTGCAACCGCTCTTCTCGCAGAGCGGAAGCGATACATCCGAAACCGCATCCGATGTCTGGAGCACGTGGCGCAGAGGTTTTGAAAATTATGAGAAGGCGGAAAAGGCCGCACGGAACAAGGATTTTGCGCAGGCGATTTCCAGCTACCGGGCGTCGCTGAATGCGTTCCGGGCGGTCCGGGAATCGAATCCGAACTGGAACCGGAGCGTGATCAGCTACCGGATTGATCTGTGTCTGCGGAAGATCCGGGCGGCGCAGGAGCTGCAGTCGGCGGCGGCAAAGAAGGCGGCGCAGGCGAAGCCGAAGGCGGCCAAACCGGCACCGAAACGTCCGGCCTATCCGCGGGAGGACTTCGTGACGCAGTCGCTGCGGATGCGGGCGCGCCTTGCGGAGGCGGAAAAGGAGATCGCCTCGCTGAAGCGTTCACTCGAACTCAACGCGAAGGCTGCGGAGCAGGTGAAGAATCTGATCCGGGAGAAGAACGAACTCATCGAAAAGAACAACATGCTCAATCTTCTTCTGGAGGATTCGAAAGAGAAGCTCAAGCGGGCGGACCGCAACCGGGACCGGGACCGCCGGATCGTTGAAGAAAAGGCCAAGGTCACGGCGCTTTCCGACAAACTGCGCAATCTGGAAGTGGAGATGGACACGCTGAAACGTCAGAAGGCGGAAGCGCAGAGCCGGCGCAACGAAGCGGAACTTGCGCTTCGGGAGAATGTCCGTCAGATCACCGCGCTCACAGCCTCGGTGGAGAGCGCCAGACTGGTGCAGAAGGAAAATCAGCTCCTTCTCTCCCAGGTTGTGGAGATGAAGAAGGACCGGACGGAGCTCGAACAGAAACTCAAAGATGCGACGAAAACCATTTCCGATCTCCAGACTCAGCTTGCCAAGATCCGGGAAGGGATCGATCTTCCGGAAAACATCCGCAGGATTCAGGACAACGCCAATGTGGTCATGAAGGACAACGAGTATCTCCGGACCCTGAATACGAAGAACATGCAGGAGCTGGAACTTCTCCGCAAGAGCAACGCCACCCTTTCCGCGGAACTGACAAAACTCACGACGCAGTACAAGCAGACGGAGGCGGGCTATGCGCAGCTCACCCGTCAGACCCGCCAGACCCGTCAGCAGCTTTCCGAGGCCGAACAGCGCGCCCGGTCCTACCAGAACGCCTCGGAACTTCTGCAGAAAGAGCGGGACGGACTCAAAACGGAACTTTCCGCCTTTGCCCGGCGCTATGAATCTCTTCTGAAGAACGCCTCGCGCTCGGATGCGCTCTCCGCCGAACTTCTGAAGAAGGAGAAGGAGCTTCAGGCGTTTGCGCGGAAAACCACCGAACTGGATCTTGCACTTGCCAAGCTGAAAAAAGAGCATGAAACTGCACTGGAAGCTCTGAAAAAAACGGGGACGGAACAGTCGGCCGCGGCGGTGGCCAAAGCGACTGCGGACCTGAAAGCGAACGTGGAACGTCTTTCTGCGGAGAATCTGAAACTGAAAGTGGATTCGGAAAATCTGCGGACCGCCCTTTCCCGGTCGCAGGAACTGGAGAAACAGGTTCAGAAACTGAATGCCGAAAATGGAGAGCTCAAACGGAAGGCGGCGGATTTTCAGAAATCTCTGGAACGCTTCCGGAAAGGAGCCGACGGGAAAACCTCGCTGGCAGCGGATTATGATTCGCTCAAACGCCGTGCGGATGAGCTGAAACGGAATCTGGACCGGGCATCCGCCGACCGGGCAAAACAGCAGGATGAACTGAAGCTGGCCCGCAATGATGCGGAACTGCTGAAAAAGTACAAGGAGATTGTGGCCAACAACAACCGCCTGTCCGCAGAGTACAGCGCGCTGAAAAAGGAGTTTGAACAGTTCAAAACTTCTGCGGCGAAGATCAATCTGGCATCGTTTTCCGCCTCGAAGATTGCGGAGGAGAACGAGCGTCTGAAGCGCGAGGCGGCCGATCTGCGGACGAAACTGGATCAACAGCTCCGCAAGACGAAGGAGAATGCGGCCTCGGTCGCGGATCTGACCCGGAACGGACAGCGTCTTTCCGCCAGTCGTGCCGGCGAACTGGCCACGGAAAACGCCGGACTCAAAAAAGAGTTCGACGCCCTGAAGAGCGCTCTTGCAATTCAGACTGCACAGAACGCCTCTCGGCAAAAGGCGCTGGCGGAACATCAGGCGCTTCAGAAGAAGGCCGAAACGCTGATCCGGGAGAACAACCGTCTCCAGACAGACTATGCGGCGCTTCAGAAAGCCTCTGCGAAAGAGGGACTTTCCGCCCGCATCCAGACGCTGAATCAGGAGAACCGGAATCTGCGGATCGAAATTGAAACGCTGCAGGGCAGTGTGGAACGCCTGATGAAACTGGCGGACAATCCTCAGCTGGCGCCGTCGCTTCTTCAGCAGACCATCCGGGAGAACACCACTCTGCGCCGTGAGATTGCCACACAGAAGGATCAGATCGGGACCATCCGGGAACAGCTGGCGGCCAACGAGGCCCGGAGAAAAGAGAACGACGCCCGTCTGGTCACGCTTCTGAATTCCGTGCGCAACTCGCAGGAGTTCATCCGTCAGCGGGACGAGACCATCCGCGGACTTACAGCCCAAATTGAGCGGCTCCGGCGGAACGACCCGTCCTCCGCCTCGAAAGAGATTGCGGCGCTCTCCGCCACCGTGACGGAACTGAAGGAAGGGAAAGTCCAGTTTGAAACCGCCCTGGCCAATCTGAACGAGGTCCGCCGGAAACTGGAAGCGGAAAATGCCGCGCTGAAAAACCGTCTGGAACTTGCGGGACGCGAATCGGAGGCGCTTCGCAAACAGCTCGGACAGCCCAAACCGCAGGGCGAACTGGAACGCCGGAATCTGGAACTTCTGGAAGCGGCGTCGAAATATGAGAAACTCTATTCGAAGGCCGACCGGGAGCAGAAGGAGCTGACCCGCCGGGTTCAGACGCTGGATCAGGAAATCGCCGATGCGAACAAGAAGCTTGCGGAATCCTCCGCCACGATTGTCCAGATGCGCAAGGAGCTCAAGGAGTGGACGGACGATCCGATTTCGATGAACGATCAGACCGTCTACAAGAAGAATCAGGCGCTGGACAAGATTGTCGGGGAAAACGATTCCCTGCGTCGCGAGGTGGAGCGTCTGAAAGCGGAACTCTCCGTTTCGAACGACGCGCTCCGGAAGAGCCGTCTTTCCATGGTTGCCCAGGAGAAACGGTTCCGCGAAGTTCTTCTGACCCTCAAGGAATACAAGCAGCAGAATCCCGATGCGACCCTTCTGATCGACAGCCGGAAACAGGACGAAGCCGAACGGGAGGAGGAGGCAAGACTCCGAAAACATCAGGAGATCATCGCCCGGGCCCGGCAGCAGCAGAAGAAGAAAGCCGAATCCGGGAAAGTGGAACAGGAAAAAGCCGGCGGCACCGCAACGCTCACGCTGGAAAAAGCCGAACCGGAAACAAGCGATGCGTCCAAGCCGACGGATGAGGCAAAATATAAATCCGCCCTGTCGATCGCCCGAAAAGCGGAGCAGGAGAACAACACCGCAGTCGCCCTGATGAACTACTGGCGCGCCGTCGACGCCTGGGCCGAGAGCGCGGAAGCGCATCTCGGTCTTGCCCGGGTCTACCTGGCCCGCGGCGACAAGGCAAGCGCCCAGAAAGCCTATGAAACCGCCAGAAAACACGGATTGAAACCATCCGCGGAACTGGAACAGAAACTTTACGGAGAATAACACATGTCCATGTTCGGATCCCTCGGGGAGATGGCCGGCCTTCTGAAGAAGTTCGGCGAAATTCAAAGCAATATGAAAAAGATGCAGCAGGAACTTGCGGCGATCGAAGTACGCGGCAGTTCCCATTCCGGCATTGCGGAAATCGTGATGTCCGGCGACATGGTGGTCAAGAGCGTGCATCTGGAACCCTCGGCTCTCTCGCCGGACAACCGCGAACTGATCGAGGAGGCTGTCCGGGAGGCGGCGGCCTCCGCCCTTCAGCAGGTGAAAATGGAGGGTGCAAAACGACTGTCCGACGCGACCGGCGGCTTGAATCTTCCCGGCCTGACTCCCGGAGCATAAGCCATGCAGAATGCCGCCTATCCGGAAGCGTTTCAGGAGCTGATGGAACTTCTGCGCGAACTTCCCGGCGTAGGCCGCCGGAGCGCGGAACGGATGGCGCTTCAGCTGTATTCCTGGGATCCGGAACACCTGCGGGTTCTGGCGGAGACGCTTGCGACGCTTCATGAACGGACCGGGGTCTGCCCGGAATGCGGAGCAATGTCCTCCGGACCGGGGGAGCTGTGCACGATCTGCCAGTCTCCCCAGCGGGATCCCTCGCTGATCTGCGTTGTGGAAGACATTCCCCAGATGCGCTCCATCGAAGCCGGCGGCATTTACAAGGGACGCTACCACATTCTCGGCGGAACGCTTGCTCCGCTGGAGGGACGGCTTGCCGATTCGCTTTTCATCCCGCAGCTTCTGAAGCGGATCGACTCCGGCAATGTCCGGGAGGTGATTCTGGCTCTCGGCTCCGATGTGGAGGGCCAGGCGACCGCCGTCTATCTTGCCCATTTACTGAAAGACAAACCGATCAAAATCAGCCGTCCCGCCCAGGGGCTTCCGGCCGGGTCGGATCTCAGCTATGCGGATCCGGCCACCATCGCCGTGGCGCTGAACGGACGAGTCGACTTCACACGATCCAATGGAGATGTTTGAGCCATGATTCAACAACTGCCCCGATCCACACCGGAGTCTGTCGGCATACCGTCCGGGACCTTGATCCGTCTGATTGAGGAACTGAAAAAACTGGATTCGATGAACAGCATCATGATCCTGCGGCACGGCAGGGTCTGCGCGGAAGGATGGTGGAAACCGTATGAGCCGGGAATTCCGCATATTCTCTTTTCGCTGAGCAAAAGTTTCACGTCCGTCGCCATCGGAATGGCGCAGGAGGAGGGGAAACTTTCCATTGCCGACACGCTGATCTCCCACTTCCCGGAATACGACGGGGATGTGACCGATCCCCGGATGCGCCGGGTGACGCTCCGGAATCTTCTGACCATGGCAAGCGGACACGCATCCTGCGCGCGACCGGCGATGCTGGCCGATCCCGACAGGAACTGGGTCCGGGGCTTTCTCGCCTCCCGCCTGGAGTTTGAACCGGGCACTCATTTTGCCTACAACTCCGCGGCGACGTATATGCTGGCGGCGGTTCTGCGGAAGGTCACCGGAGAGAACGTCCGGGAATATCTGATCCCCCGTCTGTTTGCGCCGCTCGGCATCACACCGGGCATCTGGGAGTGCTGTCCGAGAGGGACCAACACCGGAGGATGGGGACTCTATCTGAAAACGGAAGATATTGCAAAATTCGCCCAGCTGCTTCTGAACGGAGGAGTATGGGAGGGAAAGCGCCTGATCCCGGAAAGGTATCTGCGCGAGGCGACCTCCTTCCAGATCGACAACTCGATGAATGAGGCGCCCGACTGGAAAGTCGGCTACGGCTACCAGTTCTGGCAGAGTCGGCACGGCTTCCGCGGCGACGGCGCTTCGGGACAGTATGCGATCGTCCTTCCGGAACAGCAGATCGCCATTGCCGCCACCGCGGGACTGGCCAACATGCAGGACGTGCTGACGCGGATCTGGGAAATCCTTCTTCCGGATGTCGCCGACGGCGTTCTGCCGGAAAATCCGGCGGATCATGACCGGCTCCTTGCGCTTCTGAATTCGCTTTCGATCCCGCCTGCGACCGGCGATCTGACACGCCGGATCGGCCCGGTCGAATGGGATTTTCTGCCGAACGAAGCGGGCGTCACGCACCTTTCGATCTCGTTTCAGGAGAAGGAGTGCCTGCTCGAGTTTCATTCCAGACACGGACTGGAACAGCTCCGGGCGGGATTCGGCTTCTTCCGCTGCGACAATGTTCTCCAGCTGAACGACCCCCTTCGCCGTCGGACCGCCGCCAGCGCGGCCTGGGTCGGGGAGAACATTCTGGAACTTCAGCTCTGCTGTTACGAGACGTCGTTCCGCGAGGTCTTCCGCATTGATTTTTCCTCTGCGGATCAGCCGCTGAAGGACAGCTGCCGTTTCAACACCTTCCGTCCGACATTTCTTCCGGAACTCCATGCGGTCCCCCCTTCCCGCTGACCGGGAAAACAACCGGACTGCGGCGGATCTCCTTCTCTGAAGAAGGCGGTCCGCCGTTTCCGCTTTCCGCCTCTCCGCAAAAACGCCGGCCAGTGGCACAAGTTCCATCTTTTTCAAAAATCCGCAAAAATTCCCGTTTTCCGGAAATTGCGCTCTTGACATTTTTCCCGAAATATGCTATAATGTACAACAATGGCAAACAATGACTAACACAACAAACAAAATTTGAGTGTATTTTCCATGAAGAAAGCGGAAAGTCCCATTACGGAATACATCAAGATCCGGCGTTATGTGATGACGCTGATTCTTCGAGCGGGCCAGAAATCGGTGCGGATACCGACCGTGGTGGAACTGGCGAAGAAATTCGGAGTGAGCCGTCCGACGGTCAGCAAGGCGATGAAGGCGCTGACGGAAGACGGCTACATCATAGCGCGTCCGCGTCTGGGCAGTTTCACGAATCCGTCCCGGAACCAGATGCTCCAGGACGCGCGTTCCAAAGCGGTGATCGGCATACTGGAAGGGGACGGCATGATCGCGCACTATACGTCCTATCTTGCGCGTCAGCACGCCTATATGATGCTGGAGCTTGCGAACCTTCCGGTGATGATGCACCAGCTCTCCCTGACCTCGCATAAGACGGATGAGATTCTGCGCGACATTGAAGCGGAAACACTGGATCTCCTGATCTGGATCGGAGCGGAGGAAGCGCATGTTCCGGTCATCGAATCTCTGCGTGCAGGAGGGCTCCGGGTGCTTCTGTACAATTCCATACTGGACCTTCCCGGCTGCATCCGGATGGACTATGCGGATGCGGGATTCCGGATCGGCAGAAAACTGCTCGCGGAAGGACGACGCAATCTGGTCTATCTTCCGGCAGTCGAGCAGCAGACCATTCAGCTGGTCGGATTGAAAAAGGCGTATGGGGAGGCGGGGGTGCCGCTCAATGAAAATTTCTTTCTCCATTCGATGAACAGCTGTTTCGACGATCTGGAGAAGATGCTTCGTCTTGCGCCGCAGATCGACGCCATCTTCTCCACGGTTCCATCCCATCCGCTTCTGTTTGAGATTCTGCGGGAAATCCGTCCGGATTACCGGGAGACGATGAGTCTGGTCCTTCCGGACGTCCGGGAGGATTCGCCGGATTTCAACGGGTATACCTATCTGTACGCGTTCGAGCAGGCCGCCCGAACCCTCGCGGAGCAGGTGAAGCGGACTCTGGAAGGAGAAACGCTTCCGGAGGAGGTGCTCTCCATTCCGCTGGAAATCAAAGAAATTCACTGCAAACCGTAAAACCGGAAAGGATTTCAACATGAAAGTTGCCGAACACATACCGGATGCCGGAACAAAGAGAGAAAAATTTTTTACTTTGATCGAACTTCTGGTTGTAATTGCGATCATAGCGATTCTTGCCGGGATTTTACTTCCGGCGTTGAATTCGGCGCGGGAGAAGGGAGAGGCGATGTCGTGTCTGAATTCGCTGCGTCAGATCGGCAGCGGGATGATCCAGTACGCCGGGGAGTGGAACGACCGGACGCCGGTTGTTTTCGACAATACCACCGATTCGGAAGCCAGATGGTACATGACGGAGGCATTCGTGGCGCTTGTCGGGGCCAAATCGGTCGGACGGGTATCGGGAACGAACTATTTTTTCATCTGGGAAAAGAAATATGTCTGTCCGAAAGCGACCAAAACCGGCTGGGGCAGCAACTACCGGAATGTGAACGCCATCTACGGCATGGCCTACTGGGGAACCAGCCACCAGGAGAACTGCGCCGATACAAGTGAATGGTGCGGCAGACGATATGTCATGCTCAATAAAGTCCGTGTTCCAACGGAAAAAATCATGTTCGACGAACGGGCGACCGGCGCATACGGCAAAGCGGAACCGAAAACCGGCAGCCAGAACACCCGGGATCCGGCGCTCTACGCCGCGTCGGGGAACGATGCGGCCGGAGTCGCCTACCGTCATGGGAACGGACAGCTCGCCAGCACGATCTTCTGGGACGGACACGCCGCACTGACAAAAGCCTCCACCATGATGAGCATGAAAGACGACTGCTGGCGCCCCTACAAAGATTAATGAAATTTCAGAAAAGAAGGAGTCTTTATGAATCGATCATTTCCATTTCTTATCGCCGCCTTTCTCCTCTGCACCGCAAGCGGAGAGGAGCTGCTGAACCGCTCGTTTCAGACGGAAGAAAGTCTGAAAGACATCACGTCCAAACTTCCCGGCACCCACTCCCTTGTCACGCTTGAGGACGGGAAAAAAGCGCTCGAGCTCCGAATCCCGGAAACGGCGGAACAGAGGCGGAACGTTCTGTTCTGGCGGGGAAAGGGGAAGGATTTTCAGAATCGGAATGTCCGCTTCTCCGCGGAACTGCGTATCGATTTGAAGGCCCCGCGGAAGAAGTGGGATGGCGGTCAGTTCGCCATCTGGGGGGCACGCCCGGACGGGAAACCCGGAATCTGGGAGGACAGCCAATACATCGGAGTCGGCAAGAAAACCTGGAAGACGTATTCCTTCGAATGTCGTTTCCCGGCCGATCTCCAGTCGCTTCAGCTGATGATTGGAAGCAACGGAGCGATCGGCAAAGTCTGGGTCCGGAATCTGAAAATCGAGTCGGAGGAGACCTTCCTTCCGCTGGGGGAAGCGGCGAATATGGGGTTTGCCGACGAAATCGCGGGCGACGGCCGCGGCGGATGGCACGATCAGGGAAGCAATATGGATGCCTCCCGCTTTCCCGTTGCGCAGCAGACGTTTGCCAATGTCCCGTTCCAGATTGTCGATCCGAAGAAGAACGACGGGAAATCCATTGTCGTGATGGAATGTCCGCGTCTTCCGAACGGGCCGAAACAGATTGAGATTCCTCTTTCCGTCCCGGTTTCCGGCCGCTATCTCTATCTGCTCCACTGCTCCGCATGGGGACAGGAAAACGGAAGTGTCGCCGGATGGATCGACGTCTGCGGAGGCCGCGGCGGGAAAGTCGAAATTCCGGTTGTCTACGGCAAAGATCTGATCGACTGGTGGGGAGAAAAGGGAGCGGCAAATGCGGTATCCGGCACGCCGGTCGCGGCCAAAGGCGGAACCGGAAGTGTCTATGTCTCCCGGTTTGAACTTTCGGAGAAGGTTCTTCCGGTTCAGAAGGTCATCTTCCGGAAAAAGGCGGACGCCAATGCCATGTGGATGCTGGTCGGCGCGACGCTCTCGGAAAAGAAATACCGTTATCCGGAACAGAAAAAGCAGGTGATGCGGGAAGACCGGATCTGGAAAGCGCTTCCGCAGCGGATCGCGCCGGTTCCGAAGGCGGGAAGCGCGCTGGATCTCTCGGGACTTTTCCCGAAACACCGGACCGGGGAATTCGGGCGGGTCGTGATCGGAAAAAACGGACAGTTCGAATTTGAGAAACGTCCGGGCATTCCGCTCCGCTTTCTTTCGTTTTCGATGGGCCGGGAATTCTGGAACCACTACAACGGCGGCATCGAACTTTCCGACAAACAGACGATTGATGCGTTCGTCGAGCAGGTGGAACGGAGTGGCTACAACATGGTCCGGGTCTGGGCAAACGCGCTGCGGGACATGGACTGGAAAACGCTGAACGCCTTTGAATTTTCCGAACGGATTCTGGATCTTCTGGATTATCTGGCATACCGCCTTCAGGAAAAAGGGGTGTATATTTACTTGTCGCTGTCGCTTCCGACGATCGGGTTTGACAAGTGCTATCCGTGGGGCGGACCGGACAAACTGGGCTGGTCGCTCTACCGGAACAAACGGGATTTCGACGCCTGGTGCAAGGGGACCGAAATGCTGCTGAATCATCGCAATCCATACACAAAAACCCGCTATGTGGACGATCCGCAAATTGCGTTCCTCGATCTGAACAACGAACTGGAGTTTGCGTTCATCCGGGCGGACAACCGCTTTGCGCCGCTCTTCCGGGAGTTTCTGAAAAAGAAATACAAAACCTTCTCCGCCCTGAAGGCCGCGTGGAAATCGGATGCGGCGCATCTGAATTCGTTTGAGGACATCCGGACCTTCCAGCCGCTCGGCAAGGACCGTCCCGGACAGCTCAACCGGGATCGCGCGGAGTTCGTCACGGAACAGGAACGCGGACTCTATGAACGGGAGCTCGCCTTTGTCCGTAAACTGGGTTACAAGGGACCGGTGACCACCTTCCTGCTCGGGAAATCCATGCGGCATGCCGGAGTGCGGAAGGAGTTTGATTTCGTCTCCAGCAACAGCTATCACGACCACCCGATCGGAAGTTCCGCCAATGAGGCGCGGATCTCGCAGGCAAGTTCCATCGGCAACACGGCCAACACCGTGCGGAGTTTTCTTTCGGTGCGTCCTTACGGGAAACCGTTTGTCGTCAGCGAGCACGGCCACTGCTACTGGAACCGCTACCGCTACGAACACGGTTTTGTCATGGGCGGATACGCTACATTGAACGGCTTCGACGTTCTCACCGGCTTCATGATGCCGGTCACCATCCAGGAGAATCACCGGATCTTCGATTTTGAAATCCGCTTCGATCCGATCCGGCGGGCAACGGAGCTGATGACCGCCCTTCTGTTCCGGCGCGGCGATGTGCGGACGGCTCCGTTCTCCACCCGGATTCAGATGAACCTGCACGATGTGATCCAAAGCGATGCCGTTACCGATTCGATCAACGCCTCCCAGCTTCAGATGGGGCTGATCGGCCGTTGTTTCGTGGATCAGACCTCTCTTCCCGCCCGGCCGCAGGAGCTTGTCATGCCGCGGATCGGCGCATCGGCCACCGCGGTCCGCCGTGCTGATTCCAGCATTGTCGACTCCGCCTCCGGCGTATTCGATATGGATTCCGCCCTTCGGGAGCTCAAGAAGCGGCATCTTCTCCCGCAAGGCAACCGGACCCAGGCGGAAAATGAAATATTTGAAAGCGTAACCGGCGAACTCGTTCTGAACAGCCGCGCCAAACGGATGACCATTGTGACAGACCGCTTTCAGGGTCTTTGTGCGGAAGCGGGAAGCAAGGCGTCTTTTCCGAATTTCTCGGTAGTATCCATGAACCGCCGCGGCTGTCTGGCTCTTGCGTCCATCGACGGAGAGAAGGATCTGGCGAATGCGAACCGCCTTCTTCTGTTCCTCGTCACCAACGCGCTGAATTCCGGGACGACGTTCGAAGGAGAGGATCAGCGAGTCCGTCTGACGAGAGGCGGCACGCCGATCCTTCTGGAAACCGGAACATTCCGTGTGCGAATCCGGACGAAGCACGCGGAGGAATTCAAGGTTCGCGCACTTGGTCTGGACGGACTTCCTCTTGCGGAGCTTCCGGCGAAGAAGATTCCCGGCGGTCTGGAACTGACCATCGACACGGCGGCGATTCCCGGAGGTCCCTCCCTCTATTTTGAACTGAGCCGCTGAGCGGAGGAATCCGGCACGGGTTCACGCCTTACTCGGCGTCGAACCCGATCCCGCGGATGCAGACGGACGTCCACCAGTTCTGCTGAAGCACGATTTTCCCCCGGGCGCCGGACGGCGCCGGGAGTTCCGCAAGCAGCGCTCCATTGAGTTTGAACTGAACACTCTTTCCGGTATAAGTTCCTGTCAGCAGATAGGGAGTTCCCGTCTTGACGGCTGGAACTCCGAACTCTTTCCGGACAACTTCCTTTCCGTTGCGGATCTCTGCAAGGAACCCTTTCCGATCCTTGAAATTGAGGGAAAGGGAAAAACGTCCCGCACCCGTCTGAAGCAAGCTCAGCGTGATCCGGGGAACCGTTGACTCGTTCAGGAGCTCCAGAGAGACGGTTCCTTTTCCAAACGCGCGGCGGCTGAGAAATCCGCTGTTGGAATTCTGTGTCCGGATACGCAGACCGTGTCCGTCCGTGGGTTCCAGCAGAATTTTATGCCGGACCGTTTTCAGATAATGCGGTTCCGGGATGAAGAATGCGTCGAACTCCTCCGCGCTGGAGATCGGAGTCAGCGGGGAAGAGCCGACCTCCTCCATGGTGATTCCGAGCACGATCGGAACGGTCGAACCGTTTGCGGAGAGGATGTCGAGGGAGCGGATTTCCGTTTCGGGACGGGGATTTTTCCACTGCCAGAGAAAGAATCCGTGTCCGTTGCTGTTGCTCCAGGCGATCCTGTTTTTCTGTTCGACGGGGGTTGATGCCAGATACCAGTCGCCGATCTCTTTGCCGACACGGACCGGGAGGTCGAGCGATTTTCCGTCGGCATAGTGAATCCGGTAGGTCAGGACCTGTTTGTTCTTTTCCGCCCAGACTGTCGTATGGAAGAAATAGAGATTCTTCACCTTTGCATGAACCGGAATTCCGCGGACCGCCTCCGGAAGTGCGGAGTTCTTCCCGCGGGTGGATTTCAGCACAATGCAGGTTTTGTATTCGTTCATATCCGGACGGATGAAGTCGCAGAGGACCCCGTCGAGCACTTCGGGATAGAGCGGAACATGGTCGAGACTCATTGTACGTCCTTCGTCGGACCAGCCGCCGAGACCGTCGTCCGCCTTGTTGTCCACATACTCGCGATTGCAGAACGGACGCAGATCAATGGCTCTCGTACGCGTCGGATCGGGGGAATACTGCGTTTTGACCGCTCTGCGTTTCTGTTCCAGTTTCTCTTCCTCCCGGCGTTTTTCCGTCCGGAGCCCATCTTCGGAAATCGGCGTGAACGGTCCGAACTCCTTGTAGAGCGATTCCGGTCCGAAAGCGACGATTCCACGGCTCTGCGGCGGCAGAAGATAGAGAAATCCATGTTTCGTTTCCGGCAGTTTCTTCCGGCTGATCAGATCGAATGCCGCACTCTTCCGTTCCGGCTTCAGCGTCAGCAGTTTCGGATACGAGTCGTAGTTGAACAGAAATGCGGCGTGTTTCCCGTTGAGTTTCGAAACATGCAGTTCAATGTTCGGCGGCAGTTCCGTTCCATTGGCGTTTGCAATCGCCAGCGAGGGGCGGACCTGGTGCCGTTCGAGAATGCCTCCCAGCAGCGCCGCAAGCGGATACATGCGAAGTTCGGGAAGAATGAAGTAGACATACCCCTTGCCGAACGCTTTGCGGAACAGGGCGCCGCGTCCGCCGCACTGTCCGATCTCCTCCCACTTCCCTTCGAAGGAGGGGGTGAGGGAGAGACGGCCCTTCAGGTCTCCGGGCAGAACGCCGCTCCGGAAACGGGTCTCGAATGCGGCGTATCCGGCGGCGGGATTTTCCGTGGAACGGATCTTCCAGCCGGGATACGAGTTCCATTCCAAATTGGGATTGTCGTATTCATCCAGTCCGGGGAAGGTGCGTCCGAGAATCAGGATGCCGCCCCGCCGGACGAACTCCATCAGACGCTTCACGGTTCCCGGCATGGTGTTGCTGACGCCTGCGGCGACGATGACTTTGTAGCGGTCGGCGCGTCCCTCCGCGAGATGTTCCTCTGCAATCACATCGGTCGGATAATGGGATAAAACAAGCGCACTGTTGTAGAACGGCATCAGATGCGCGTCGGGCAGATCGGACCGGAACCCTGTCCGGCGCGAAGTCGGGTACGAAAGAAGAACCGCTGTTTCCGTTTTGATTCCTCTGTCTCGCGGCAGAAAGAACTCTCCGAACTTCGCGATCTCCTTTTTCGCCTGAGCAAATTCGGTCAGGCGTTCAGGAGCAAACGCAAACGGATTCAGCAGCTCCCAGCTGAACTTTTTCGCGGAATCCTGCATGCCCTTGATATTGCGTTCGTGCGGTCTCAAACGCCCGATTCCGGATGCCCATGCCCAGAAATTGGTTGCACTGGAGTGATGGATCGCATCCTGCCAGACCGCATTGAAAAGAGAACGCCCCGTTCCATAGTTTTCATCGTTGAACAGCGGCATCCCCTCCGCAAGGACCTTGTAATATGCGTAGATGGCAAGGGACTCCTGACCGACGAAATCGGGCGCATCCAGAGTCCGGACCGGTTCCCTGCGCAACCCCGCAGGCTGCGTATTGGCCCCTCCGGTCGGATAGGCGACCGCATTCAGCACCTTCGACATCTGATACATGTTGAAATTGTTGACGGAAATGGTCCGATACATCGCTCCGCCGTTGATCTGATTGGTCACATAGGCGCCCGGATCGATCTTGCGGATCTCCGCCTGTCCGAATGTACAGAGATCGACCGCGCACTCCTCCATGAATTTTCCCCATTCGACAAACAGCCCGAGATTCTCCTTCTGATCCTTGAACCGGGACGCGGCCTCAAACGACGCATACGAGCTTTTCCAGAGCCGGTTCATCTCCTCCGGATTTTTATATTTCTTTTTCAGATAACCGGCAAACAGTTTCCGGTTGTAGTCGGATGGATCATTGTAACCCGCCTCATTGAAGAGTTCGTATGCCAGGATTTTCGTCCCGTGTTTTTTTGCGAACCGGGCTGTTTCGGTCCACATTTTCCGATAGATCTCCCGTCCGGCGGGATGCATGAAACTGTACGGTGCCCAGCGGTTGAATGCCGTTCTGTAACGGGTGTTGCGCGCCTCTTCCGGAATATCGCTCTGCTTGCACCCCATCCAGCCGTAAGCCAGACATCCCCTCATCCATTCAAAGCAGGTGATGTCGATATAAACCGGCAATCCGCTTTCCCAGACCTGTTTCTGTTCCGCACGGACAACCGGCGTATCCCTCAGTTGATCAATGTTGACCGTTTTGCTGTATTCCTTCAGGAAATAGGGCGGAACGTTGGTCCCGATAAAGTCAAACCCGACCCGCTGCAGAGAATCATAATCCGGAAACTTGTTATACAGCCAGTCCAGAGACTTCGGAGCCCCCGGAACCTTCAACCGGTTCGCCCAGGGGTGAGCCATCGAAATCTGTGCAGAAAGGAAATAGTGGATTTTGCCATTGACCCGGAGCGTGCCATCCGGAGCCACTTCCAGTTTGCTGTTCTTCTGATAGCGGATCAGCGGATCAACCTGATCCGCTTCCGGGAACAGCGCATTGTCGGCAAACGCTCCGAAAGAGAGGAGCAACAGAAGGGAAATTGAGGGTTTCAGCATTGACTTTCTCCTAAATTTTATTCTATATAAAACGCATAACCGTTCTGTCTCTGGCTCCATTTATTGACCGGCGGACGCGCAAATCCCGTATGTCCGTCAAGGAACAGAAGATTGGCTGTTCCTGTATGAAGATAATGGAAGGTACTGCTCATCGGAGCGATTGTCTGCGGGGCGACTTCCACCGGGGCGGAAATATAAAACTGCCGCGCATTATCCGCCTCAAGAAACACAAGCGATGGTGACTTGTAGGCGGAAAAATACATTTTCTTCGGTTTGGCATCATTCACCCACATGTTTCCGGAAACCGCATAATTGGCTCCATAAAGACTGAGAGAAGTCCACCCATCCGCAGGCAGCGGAGGTGCCGGGCACAACAACTTCCGAACTTCCTGTTTATTGTAATCAAAAAACGTGAGATTGGATTTGATCAAATACTTGAAGGTGAGATCCAGCATGTGCCGTCCCCGGTTGTTGCAATCTGTATTCCTCCATGGGACCATATCGCTGTTATCCCCCGCATATGCGGCAAAGGCCAGGCCCCACTGCTTCAGATTGGAAATACAGTTTGCTCTCAACCCGGAAGCTCTCGCCTTCTGAAGGGCCGGAAGGAGAACAGCCACAAGGATCGCAATAATTGCAACAACAACGAGCAATTCAATCAAAGTAAATTTTCTCCCTTTGAAACGAAACATGTTTGAGGCCCTCCTTCACGCTTGTTTTACCGGACCGGTGGATTGGCGGATCACCAGCTCCGGCATAATCTTTTTGTAGAACATCTCATTGGGTTTGCGATTGGAAAACAGATAAGCGATCGCCTCCCGGATCAGCTCTTCCATTTTCCCGGAACAGGTCGTCAGCGGGACCGGGAAATCCGCGGAGTCGGCGATGTTGTCAAAACCAACCACCGAAACATCTTCCGGAATCCGGACTCCGTTGGCAAGGAGCAATTCTTCGACGCAAAGAGCGACACTGTCGTTGTGACAGATAATCGCAGTTTCATCGTTTCTTTCCATCAACATTTGACGAGCATACGGCATGTCGCCTGTCCGCTCTCTGAACGGATTGAGCCAGTTGCGGTGCAGTATATGAACAGCAGAAAGATCAAGACCATATTCCGAAAGAGCCCGCAGCAGGCCGGGCATTCTCAGAGAGTCATCTGAATTCATCATCAGCAGGAATTTACGGTGCCCGAGCTCCAGCAGATGTTTGGTCAGCAAATAAACCCCTTCCGTCAGATCGGTTTCCACGGAAGGAAATTGAAAACGAGTGGCATCCCAGCGCAGACAGATCCGTTTTTTACCGCACCGAGCCACCTGTTCGCGAATCACCGGTGAAAAACTGCAGGCCATGTCAATGATCACGGCGTCGCACTCTTTCAGATGGGATTTCAAAATCGCGACATCAACATTCTCCTTGTCGATCATCAGTACACTGGTCCGCAGTCTGCTCTGTCCGAGCCGGAAGAGAAGTTCGTGGAAAATCTCCTGCTGATACACCGGCATTGAGACGTCATAGATCAGCAGAATAAGACTGTCCGCCTTCAAATCGGAAACCGGTTTCACCAGAGTTCCGATTCCCTGAACCGGACAGAGAATCTTTGCCTTTGTCAGCTCGAGAATCGCACGGCGCAGGGTATTGCGCGAGACATGATAACGAGTCATCAGCTCCTTCTCATTGGGCAAGGAGGTCAGATGTTCCGTTTCAATCTGCTCCAGAAGTTTTTTCCGCAGTTTCTCATACAGCGGCTCATATTCCAGACAATCATCGGGCATGTTGTTTTTCTCCAGCTTCGCACCTAACTTATACCATTTAATTATACCATATACCAACGATTTTGTCAAGACCTCTTCCGAAAAATATTTTACAATATCATTTCCCTGGTCATCCCGAGAATGCGAAACTTGTTTTTTGTAAAAGCGATTGTATTTTATAGCAAACACAAGGAGAACGATTTTATGAAATTTCGTATGGTTCACAATAATTTCAACGTGCTCGACCTTGAGAAGAGCCTGAAATTCTACCGGGAAGCCTTTGATATGCACGAGGTGCGGCGAATAGAAGCGAAAGACGGGACGATCATGTGGCTTTATGTGATGTTTGATTTGCCGACCAACACGAAGGCGCAGCGGAAAGCCGCGGCCGGATTCCGTCGGGATCTTCTGAAAGACGGTTTTCAGATGCTTCAGTATTCCGTGTATCTGCGGCATTGTGCATCTTCGGAGAATGCGCAGGTGCATATGAAGCGGATCGAAGCGATGGTCCCGGCGGAAGGGATTGTGATGGTTTTAAAAGTAACGGACCGCCAGTTCAGCGAGACACGAACCTTTGTCGGCAAAAAAACAGTTCCACCGCCGCCCGCGCCGCTTCAACTGGAGCTTTTTTAGAAAAAGAGCTCCAGCATTTTCCAACATAAGGTGCTGATATTAAAGGATCTACAGATCCAATAATATAGCACACCTCAAAAAAACGTCAAATCACAACGAGCCGTAAATCAGCGTTTTTGATAGCACTAATATAGCACACCTCAAAAAAACGTCAAATCACAACGAGTCGAAATAACCGGCGACG
>ERZ824600.1459-NODE-1459-length-29078-cov-5.007821_pt1 | contig 29078 bp, 27 predicted proteins | sample MGYA00519933_ERZ824600 | MGnify/ENA primary metagenome ERZ824600 (study PRJEB31778, sample SAMEA3449178) | human gut metagenome | biome: human gut; feature: human-associated habitat; material: faeces | place: United Kingdom | collected 2010/2012 ... | reverse complement strand
TTGCGGCATCACTGGTTTTCAAGACCAGCTCCATAAACCACTCGGACATCTCTCCATATTCAAGCTTTATAATTATAGCAAAGGTTTTTCCCGCTGTCAAGCGGGGAGATTTTCGAAGAAATGGCTAAAGCCATTTCTTCGAGTTTTTTCGGATTTTGCCTCTCGCGTGCGCTCCCGGGCGGCAAAACCCGCAAAGTACGAAAACCTCTGGTTTTCATCCGTTTTGCCGCACATGTCGTCAAAGCCGGAATAAATTTAAGGGGCTGCGGCCCCTTAACAGCCCCAAGGTTATTCATTTGAATATGGTCGTTCAGGTATATTTCCCAGCGGTGCAGGGAATTACTACCTTATAGCACGATAATGCGGGCGGCAAGGCCGCCAATTTGCGCAAAAGGAGCGATTTCCATGACTGACGAAAACAGAAGCCTAAAGGATAAGATCAGGGATTTTTTAGAGGAAAAGGGCGTTTATGTCGTGCTTCTTTCCTCGGTGGCCATAGTCGGCGTCGCTGCGGCGGCAGCCTATTGGCCAAAGCAGCAGCCTCAGCCCTCCATAGAGCCTTCTCCCGCCCCCGTTTCTCAAAACGAGGACCAGACACTCAGTGAAGCGCTGCTCTCCACGCCTGTCCCTACGCCCACCGCTTCACCCTCGGCGCTGCCCGACATAACTCCCAATCCTTCCCCCGGGCCATCGGCTACCCATGCCCCCGCCTATGACAAGGCCCCCGCGCCGCTCAAGGGCAAGGTGCAGTGGCGCTTTGCCGTGGATGAGCTGATCTACTCCCGAACTCTGGATCACTGGACCACCCACCGGGGCATCGATATATCCTGCGCAAAGGGGGCGGAGGTGCATTGCCCATGGAACGGCAAGGTGGAGGAGATATACGAGGACGACAGCCTCGGCATCACCGTTCGGGTAAGTCACAGCGACGGCCTTGAATCCCTCTACTCAAACCTGCGCACCGGCTGCCCCGTAAAAGCCGGGCAGAGGCTCAACGCCGGCGACCTTATTGGCTATGTTGGCGAAACCGCCGTTGCGGAGTGCGGCGACGGAGCCCACCTCCATTTTGAGGTGCGCAAGGACGGCAGATCCGTAGATCCTGCGGAGTACGTGACGGTGACGGAGTAGGGAAACGGCTTCACTTTCCGTTTGAAAAAGAGAATCACCACAGAAATACCGGGAGAGTCGCAAGGCTCTCTTTTTTTCTGCGCGCTTGTTTTTTTTCGCGTTTCAGGCTACCATATACACATGAAAGTCATCGAAGATCTTCAGCTCAACGGCCTGTCCATAGTAGTGGACAAGGCGGGCTTCACATACGGCAGCGACGCGGTGCTGCTGGCTAACTTTGCAAATCCCAGACGGGGGGACAGCTGTCTCGACCTGGGGGCGGGCACGGGCATTTTGGCCATACTGGTAAACGGCAAAACAGGCGCCCGCTTCACCGCCGTCGAAATACAGCGCCCCGCCTGCCAGCTTATGGAGGAATCCATCGCGCTCAACGGCCAGGGCGGAGACATAACCGTGCTGCATGCCGACATACGCAGGCTGGGTGAGCTTTTGCCGGCCGGCAGCTTCGATGGGGCAGTCTGCAACCCGCCCTACTTTTCCGGCGGCACGCGAAGCGAAAACCCCGCCGTGGCCCTTTGTGTCCATCAGGACGAGTGCGGCATTTACGACGTGGCCCGGTGCGCGGGGCGGCTGCTGAAAAACGGCGGCAGGCTATGGCTGTGCTATCCCGCCTCCCGCCTTGCGGAGTGCTTCCACGCCATGGTGGAAAGCAGGCTTCAGCCAAAGCGGCTGCGGCTCATCGATGGAAAAAACGGCCCCTACCTCGCCCTTATGGAATGCGTAAAGGGCGGCAAGACAGGCCTTATTATAGAAAGGAATTGACGAAAAAACCACATGCTTCAGCCCAAGCTTTACCTTTGCCCAACCCCCATAGGAAACATGGAGGACATGACGCTGCGCGCCCTCAGGGTGCTGAGGGAGTGCCATAGGATATACTGCGAGGACACCCGCAACACCGGGGCCATGCTGTCAAGGCTGGGGATATCCAAGCCCCTCATATCCTGCCACGAGCACAACGAGGAGGGCAGGGCGGAGGAGATCGCAGGGCGGGTGGCGGAGGGCGAGGCTATCGCCTTCGTATCCGACGCGGGGCTGCCCGGCATATCCGACCCCGGGGAGCGGCTGGTGGCCGCCTTCATACAAAGGGGGCTGCCCTTTGAGGTGCTGCCCGGGCCCTCCGCGTCCCTTACTGCGCTGGTTCTTAGCGGGCTGCCCGCGAAGGAAGCCTGTTTCGTGGGTTTTTTGCCCCGCACCGGCAAGGAGCGCCGGGAGGCCGTCGCCCGTCTGGCACGGCATAAGGGCACGCTGATAATATACGAAAGCCCGCTCAGGGTAGCCGAGACCGCCGCCGAGCTTGCCTCAGCCTGGGGCGACCGCAAGGCTGTCCTGTGCCGGGAGCTTACCAAATTATACGAGGAGACGGTGCGCTCCACCCTTTCCGGACTTGCCGGCACGTATGCTCATAAGCCCCCAAAGGGCGAGACGGTGCTGGTCATCGCAGGGGCGGGGGATGAAAGCTCCGGAGCAAGCCTTGAAGATACGCTGAAGCGGCTGCTGGGGGAGGGGGTCAGCGCCAAGGATGCGGCAAAGCAGGCCAGCGCCCTGCTGGACGTTCCCCGGAACGAGGCGTATAAGATGGCGATGAGGATAAAAGAGGATTCAGACGATTGATCTTTATCTTTGTCACTTTTCTTTTGAAAAAGAAAAGTAACCAAAAGAAAACCAACGAAAAAATTAAAAACCTTTATCCATACTCCGATCGACCCTCGCCAGCCGGAATTCTTGATAGGACGGCGCAAGCAGAATGAAGCAGGGAGCTTGAGGAGCGAAGGCGCACCATAGGGCGGCGTAAGCGACGATGAGCGACCCATGCTGAATTCTGAGCAGCGACGGGAAAGAGATACCGAAGGATGTAAAACCGCAGCAGATACTTTTTGGTTCTTTGGGAGCTTTCTTCCAAGAAAGCGGGGGCCTTTGGGTACTTTCGGCCCACGAAAGTACCGCGCCGCAGGCAAAGAAAAGCAGGATATGATTCCATAGTTAGAGTTTAACAGCAAAAGCAGGTATCCCTACATTTCCCAAAAACAAACCATCTTATCTGCTTGCGCCGTCCTTTCAAGGTTTCCGGCTGGCGGGAATCCGGCGGTAATAGTTAAACTCCAACACAAACAAAACCCTGCCGGTGAAGCTCCGACAGGGATTTTTCATCTGCAATTGTATTTTTTGTCAGGCTTTTCTTTTCTCTTTGCTTCTTTTCTCTTTTCTTTTCTCCCGAAAAGAAAAGAGAAAGAAGAGAAACGTCACTCCCGATTCGCCAGCATCTCTTTGGTCTTCATAAGGCGGGTGGTGTTGCCCCTGTCGTTTTCGTCCAGCTTCATCTTGATCTCCCTGATAGCCTCGTCGAACTGAGGTATCATAACGTACTCCAGGGCGTTGACCCGGCGGCGGGTCTTTTCTATCTCGTCCGCCAGGGAGTTGCATATCTTTTCCACCTCTGCAAGCTCTATGAGCATGGGCAGCACCTCTGCGAAGGCGGATACGGCGGAGTCCAGCTCCGCAGAGGTGTTCATGAAGCCATAGGGGTAGTCAAAGGTATCGGAAGTCTCAAGGGACAGCTTTGGCATCTTCAGCGACAGCACGTGCTGGGTATCCACGGATACCGTGGCGGGGCGGGCGGGGTAGGCGAGGGCTTCTTCTATTGCCTCTCCGCTCATCTCGGCCCTTGCCAGCACGAACTGCCCCATGGCGGCGGAAAGCTTTTGCTCCACCTGCTCCCGCAGTTCCTTATTGCGGCGGGCGTAGGCTATGAAGCGGCGAACCATCTCGTCCCGCTTGTCTTTCATAAGCTTATGACCCCTGGCTGCCACCTTGCGTTTCTTCTTAAGGTTGGTCAGCTCCATGCGGGTCGGCTTTACTTGAAGCTGTGCCATAGGCTATTCCTCCGCTTTGGGCAGGTACTTATCCAGATATTCGTCCCTTATGCGCTTAAGCTCGGCGCGGGGCAGTATGGAGAGCAGCTTCCAGCCCAGATCCAGAGTTTCCTCTATGGAGCGGTTGGTATAGAAGCCCTGTGACACATACTCCTCCTCGAAGGCGTCCGCAAACTTGGCGTACAGCTTATCCGTATCGGACAGGGCCGCGTCGCCCAGTATTACCGCAAGCTCCTTTGCGTCCTTGCCTCTGGAATAGGCGGCAAAGAGCTGGTTCATGGTGTCGGCGTGATCCTCCCGGGTCTTGCCCCGGCCTATGCCCTTATCCTTCAGGCGGGACAGGGAGGGCAAAACGTTTATAGGCGGCGTGACGCCCTTTCTGTGCAGCTCGCGCCCCAGTATTATCTGTCCCTCGGTTATGTAGCCGGTAAGGTCGGGTATGGGGTGGGTGATGTCGTCCTCCGGCATGGACAGTATGGGTATCATGGTGATGGAGCCGGGGTTGCCCTTTATGCGGCCCGCCCGCTCGTACATGGTGGCAAGGTCGGTATACAGGTAGCCGGGGTAGCCGCGGCGGCCGGGAACCTCCTTGCGGGCGGCGGATACCTCACGGAGGGCCTCCGCGTAGTTGGTTATATCCGTGATTATTACCAGCACGTGCATGCCAAGGTCGTATGCAAGATACTCCGCGGCGGTGAGCGCCATGCGGGGAGTGGCTATGCGCTCTATGGCGGGGTCGTTGGCAAGGTTTATGAAGGTGACGGTACGGTCTATGGCGCCGGTGGCCCTGAAGTCGGAGGTGAAAAAGTCCGCCTCCTCAAAGGTTATGCCTACGGCGGCGAATACTACCGCGAAGCCCTCGCCGGTGCCCCGCACCTTAGCCTGACGGGCTATCTGGGCCGCAAGGTTTGCGTGGGGCAGGCCGGAGCCTGAGAACACCGGCAGCTTCTGGCCGCGTACCAGCGTGTTCAGGCCGTCTATTGCGGAAATGCCGGTCTGTATGAACTCGTTGGGGTAGTCCCTCGCGGCGGGGTTTATGGGCGCGCCGTTGATATCCAGCCGCTTTTCGGGTATGAGCTCGGCGCCGCCGTCTATGGGCCTGCCCATGCCGTCGAATACCCTTCCCAGCATATCCGGCGCAACTGCCAGCTCTATGGAGTGGCCAAGGAATTTCGCGCTGGAATCGGTTATGCGCAGTCCCTGGCTGCCCTCGAAGAGCTGCAGCAGCGCCTTATCCTGATTTATCTCAAGCACCTTGCCCCGGCGTATCCTTCCGTCGGACTGCTCTATCTCCACCAGCTCGTCGTACTTTACGCCCTCTACCTGATCCACCAGCATAAGGGGGCCGGCAACTTCCCTGATGGTCTTGTATTCCTTGCGCATTATGCTTCGCCTCCTTCCGTAAGCTCCCGGATCTCCGCGTTGAGCTTTGCGGTTATCTCCTCATACCTCTCGGCGCACTTATCCTCCTCGGTATACTTGAAGCGGCCTATGTCCTCCCGGACGGGCAGCGCCGCAAGCTTATTGAAGGAAGCGTCCTTTGAAAGGGCGTCCAAGCTCTTTTCGTAGTAGCCTATTATCAGCCGCAGCAGCATGGCCTGCTTTGCGGGAGAGGTGTAGGTATCCACCTCATGGAAGGCGTTCTGATGGAGGTAGTCTTCTCTTATGGAGCGGGTGGCCTCCAGCGTCAGCCTGTCTTTGTAGCTCAGGGCGTCTATGCCCACCAGGCGGACGATCTCCTCCAGCTCGCTCTCCTCCTGCAGCATGTTCATGACCTTCTGCACCATGGCGGTCCAGTCGGGGTCCACTTCCTTATTGAACCAGGGCTCCAGACGGTCCAGATACAGGGAATATGAGGTCAGCCAGTCTATGGCGGGGAAGTGGCGGGCGTATGCCAGCTTTGCGCTCAAGCCCCAGAACACCTTTACGGTACGGAGGGTCGCCTGTGATACCGGCTCTGAAATATCGCCGCCCGGAGGGGAAACGGCGCCTATAGCCGTGACCGCGCCAGTGCGGCCCTCCGTACCTAACGTCACAACGGAGCCCGCCCTCTCGTAGAACTCCGCCAGACGGCTGCTCAGGTATGCGGGGTAGCCCTCCTCGCCGGGCATTTCCTCCAGACGGCCGGACATCTCCCGCAGCGCCTCTGCCCAGCGGCTGGTGGAGTCGGCCATTATGGCCACCTTATAGCCCATATCACGGAAGTACTCCGCTATGGTGATGCCGGTATATATGCTGGCTTCACGGGCCGCAACCGGCATATCCGAGGTGTTTGCTATAAGCACCGTGCGCTTCATAAGGGAAAGACCTGTGCGGGGGTCCTTCAGCTCCGGGAACTCCATCAGAACGTCGGTCATCTCGTTGCCCCGCTCGCCGCAGCCCACGTATACGATTATGTCCGCGTCGGCCCACTTTGCGAGCTGATGCTGAACCACCGTCTTGCCGCTGCCGAAGGGCCCCGGAACAGCCGCCACGCCCCCCTTGGCTACCGGGAACAGGGTGTCTATAACCCGCTGTCCGGTTATCATGGGCTCGGTAGGGGCCATCTTCCTTGCGTAGGGCCTGCCTATACGCACCGGCCACTTCTGCAGCATGGGCAGCTCTACCGTCTCCCCCTTACTGGTGACGAGCTTGGCTATGGTCTGTACTACGTTGGCCTCGCCGGAGTGTATCCATGTGAGCTGGCCCTCCACATTTGGAGGCACCATTATCTTATGGAGCACCGCTTCCGTCTCCTGTACGGTGCCCAGGATATCGCCGGGCTTCAGTATATCGCCTATCTGTGCCGCAGGCTGGAAATCCCAGAGCCTTTCGTGGTCTATGGAGTCCACCCGGATACCTCTCGTTATCCTGTCACCCGCCAGCTCCTGAATTTTATTGAGGGGACGCTGAATGCCGTCGTATATGGATTCTATAAGTCCGGGGGCAAGCTCTACCGACAGGGGAGCGCCGGTGGATTCCACAGGCTCCCCGGGGCCTATGCCGCCGGTCTCCTCGTATACCTGTATGGAGGCCTTATCCCCGCGAAGCTCTATTACTTCGCCTATGAGGTGCTTTTCGGATACGCGGACCACGTCGTACATGTTTACGTCCGCCATGCCGGAAGCCACTATCAGGGGGCCCGATACCTTAACTATGGTTCCTTTAACTGCCATATTTATTTATCCTCCGAGAATAGTATATCCGCGCCTATAGCCTTTTCCACGTTGGCCTTTATGGCTGCCATGGCCACGCCGGAAGGGCCGTGGGAATCCGGAATGGGTATTATTGCGGGGAATGTCTCCGTCTTGAATTTGTTTATGGCCTCGCTGCACTGGGCGTATACCGGCTCGGTCAGGAAAATGACCTTGCAGCCCTCCCTGGCAAGCCTGTATATGAGCTTATTTGCCCTTTCGCCGTCCGTCTCGTCAAACACGCCGAGGCCTACGGCCTTGCCTATGAGCACCGAGTCCCTGTCGCCTATCATGGCGATATCCGTGCGTTTATCCATACAGTTCACCCAGCCTTTCGGTTATCACCTTATCCGGCAGGTTATTGCGCTTTGCGGTGATTATGAGCCTAAGGCACTTTGCCTCCTGCTCCCGGCCTATAAGATAGCCTATCAGCGGCTCTATGCCGCCCTCGGCGAACTTTGCCCCTTTAAAAAGGGATATGAGGTAATTGTCCCGCTGGCGCTCCAGCTCTGTGAGCCTGCCGCTCCTGCCGTATTCCTCAAGGCCCTTGAGCATACGCTCCCTTGCGGGGCCTGCGGCAGCCCTTGCCATGCCCTCCTCCGGCCCGTCAAAGCACTGTATGAGCAGCCTGTGGGATACGTATCCCTCCGGCATGAGAGACGCCTTGAGCTTATCCGCGCCGGCTCCCATATTGCGCATGCGCAGCATCGTCAGTATGTTGGTAAAATCCGCCAGGCTCCTGAAGTACTCAAGGGAAACCCCCTTTGCGTTGTTCAGGCAATGCTCAAGGTATGCCCGGTCTATCTCGGTGGATATCCTGCCCGGGTCTATCTCCCCGGAGAAGGACTGCTCAAGGGCGTTGAGCCGCTTGGTAAATTCCTCCGGCAGCTCCCTGTAATCTGCGTTGTGTACCATGCGGATAATGTCGTCCTTGGGGTATACTCCCTTCATGAGGGCGGGGGAGTCCGCTGTGCCGGTAAGCCGCTGCTTTATGAGCAGCTTCAGGTTGTTGGCGTCCCCCTTGAGTATGAACAGATCCGTCTGCTCCGGGCTGAAGGTAACTTCGTTTATGAGGGCGTAGGCGTCGGAAAGCTCCTTTGCGATCATCCTGTCCCCGTCGGAAAGCTGAGGGTCGGAAATCCCGCCGTAGCCTATGTCCCCCAATGCCCTCATCACCTCGGCGGGGCTGGCCTCGGCCATTCTCGCCATGCGTTCGGGCTTTACCATGTCCTTTTCGTGCACCCTTATGCGGGTAACTGCGTAAACAGGGCTTTTCTGTGGCATACAGGCCCTCCTTTACTCGAACAGCACGCGGGCCGCTTCGCTTTCGCGCCTTTCACGGAAGTCACGGAGCATGGCCTCAAAGGTGCAGTCCGTCTCGTATCCGCAGCCCAGCAGCCTGAAGCCGCCCCCCGCTTCTATATCCTCGCCCAGCACCACAGGGCGGGGGAGGGAGGGGTTCTGCTTTTCTATAAGCGAGGCGAGCCTTGCCCTGTCAGGCTTTGCCGGGCGCAAGGTTTCTCCGCCCTTTACGTTTTCCCTTATCATAAGGCTGAGCAGCGCTTCCCGCTTTTCGCCCTCCAGGGCGCAAAGCTCCTTTTCAGCCAGCTCGAAGGCCACGTCCAGCACCCGGCGCTTTTCCCTGAGGGCGGTCTTGCGGCTGTCCAGCGCGCCGTTGGTACGGCTGCGCTCTATTATATCCGCCGCTGCCTTTTCAGCCTTTTTCGCGTATTCTATATTGAGCCTCTCAGCCTCGGCCTCGGCCTGGGAGCTTATGGCCCCGGCCTTCGCCTCCGCCTCCATTATGATGCGGCCGGCCTCGGCTTCCGCCTCCTCCACTATGCGTGAGGTGAGCTTTTCAGCCCCGAAATTAGTTTCCTGTGCCATAAGCCGCTCCGGTTTAGACCTGCACGCCGTTTACAAGCAGGAAGGAGAACAGCAGGGCCAGCACCGCGTAGGTCTCGACCATGACCGTGAAGATTATCGCCTTGCCCGCCTCGGAGGGGCGCTTGCCCACCATGGCTATGCCGGAGGCGGCCACCTTGCCCTGCGCTATGGCGGAGAGCAGGCCGCCGAAGGCTATGGGCAGGGCCGCAAGGAAGAGCGACATGCCCGCCTCGGGGGATATCGCGGAGCCCGCGCCCAGAAGGTTAGCCTTGCTGGCGATAACGAAGCCTATGAGCAGGCCGTATATGCCCTGGGTGCCGGGGAGGAGCTGGAGCACCAGCACCGAGCCGAACTGGTCGGGATCCTCGGCTATCACCGCCGCGCCAGCCTGGCCGGCGTGGCCCACGCCCACCGCGGAGCCTATGCCCGCGAACAGCGCCGCAAATACCGCGCCCAGCCCCGCGAGGAGCTGACCGTTCTGGTTCAGTGAAGCGAAAAATTCAGAAAGACTCATTGTGTTTAACCTCCGAAAAAATGTTGATTGTTATTCTTTTTTTATTATAAGCGGCCTCCCGCTTTATTTGACGTTGACGTACTTTGTCTCGTACCTCAGCGGCCTGAACGCCTTGCCGCCCGCCTCGTAGAACTTGCCGAAGAACTCCACGTACTGGAGCCTTGCGGTATGGACGAAGCAGCCCAGGGTGCTTATGAGCATCATAAACACGTGGAGCGCCACGGACAGCACCGTGACTATTATAAAGCCCACGAGCATCAGCGCCGGGTTCCCCTTGAAGGAGGCGAAGAGCATATCCCAGCAGAGGGTGTTCAGCACCATGCCTATGACGCCGGTGGAAAGGCCAAGGGCGAATATACGGGCGTAGGAGAGCACGTCTCCCAGCCACGAGGTCACGTCGTACAGCTTGCCCGCGCCGGATATGAGCCTTCCGGCGATGTTCTTCTTTGACCGCCCTGCGAACAGGAACACCAGCACCGCAGACACTATGGCCAGCCACTTGCCGAACTCCGCAACGCCCTGGGGCAGCCCCGCCATGGGCGCCGCCTGCATGATGAGTCCGGAGACTATGAATATCCAGCACATATTGTCTATGAGCGCGCCCATGTAGTCCTTGTGCTTCAGGCAGTTCCACGTGGCTATGAGCACGGCGTAGAACATGTGTATTATGCCGAAGGCGGCGCACACCATGAGCATGCCCATAGGGTTCGTCGAGGAATCTATGAGGGGGAAGGTATTTTCAAGGGCGGTGCCCCTGAATATCACCGGCCAGCTGACGCCCGCGCAGGTTCCGAACAGCAGCCCCATGAATATCGTGGATATGCCGCCCTGCATGAGCACGCCGGCAAGGTTCTTCATCATGCCGGTGGGCTTTAGGTATTTCAGAAACGCCCAGGCGCCAAGTGCCAGCACCGCGCCGTAAACCGTATCCGAAAGCATCATGCCAAAGAAGATGAAGTAAAAGGGTGCCATCAGCGGCGTGCCGTCTATCGTGCCGTAGGCCGGCAGGGAATAGAGGTTTGTAACCGCCTCATAGGGGGTGATCAGCCTGCTGTTTTTGAGCACAGTAGGCACCGCGTCTCCCTCGGAGGGATCCTCAAAGACGAGATAATAAACGTCCGTGATCTTTTCGATCTCCCGGCGCACCTTTTCCGTCATGTCCTCCCGGACCCAGCCTGTGAGCAGAAACGCGGTTTTGGTATGGGCCAGCGCTTCCTTGCTCTGCTCCCTGTCCCGGTCTATGGCCGCGCCGTCCAGCGCCCTGCGTATTTCCTCCCGCTTGGGTGCGAAGGCTGCAAGCCGGGCTTCCAGCTGTGCCCTTTCCGCCTCCAGCGCTTCTATCTCCGTCCTGAGCCTCTGTATATTCTCCGAGGCGGTGCCCCTGATATCCCCGAAGCCCTTCTCCTGAAAGCCGGTGGCCCTTATGGAGGGCGCTATTCCGGCATACTCCTCATTGGGGCATATCACCAGAGCCGCCCGCTCCTTATCGCCGCCGTAAAGCTGCACCAGCGCGCCGGTTTCCATGAGCGCCTTAACGCCCTCTGCCGGAACCGTGCCGGTCATCACCTTAAGGCTGGCCGTAGAGCGCACAGTCTCCAGCGGGTCTGTCATATCCGCCCAGGGAAGCAGTGAGCCGAGCTGTAATCTGCGCTTCTCGGTATCGCTGCTGTTCTGGGCTATGCGTCTTTGCAGCCCCTCCAGCTCGGCACAGATCTCCAGTGCCGGCTGTATATCCTCCTCAAGCTCCTGCCGCGTAGCCTCGGGCTTGGGGCCGAAGCCTGCTTTCCCGGCGTAGGGCTTGAGCAGCTCCTCGGCGCTTTGCAGCCGCTGGACCCTTCCCTCGGCCGCGGCCGAGGACTGTTCCCCTTCGCCTATGGAAATGAGCTGTACCGCGCAAATTGACTGGAGGGCCTGCAATATGGCCTCCCGGTGCTCCAGAAGGGCAGCCAGAGTCAATTTCTTCATTGGTACTATCATGCCTTGATTACCTCTCTGACAATGTATTCCGCGGCGGCGCGCAGCCTGGCCTCGGCCCTTGCGCATTCCTCCGCCGCCTCTTTATCCGCCCGGGCGGTCAGCTCCGCCGCCAGCGCGGCTCCCTGCTTCTCCGCCTCGTCCTTTGCCCTCTGTATCATGGCGCGCCCTGCGTCATGGGCCTCCTTTATGGTCCTCCCACGGCGCGCCTCCGCATCGTCCGTTATTTCCTTTGCCCTTGCGGCAGCCTGTTTTTTCAGCTCCGCACCCTTCGCCTCAGCCTGGGTTATACTTTCAATAATGGTCGGCAATGTACCTTACCTCCTTCTTATAATGTGTATGTTAAAAAGCTCAAGCTTTAATATATTTTCTTATAGAACCTCGTTTAACGGCAAATTTTGACTTAAAATGCAAATGACAGGTTTTTTTATAATATTTTTTTGTTTGACATCATTTTATCCCATTGATTAAGAATCTGCAATAGACAATTTTAAAATTTTGTTATAAAAATCACAAATTAAATTTATGAGAGAGGGTACTATACGGTTTTTTACTTAAAAATATATAAATATGTAGAATATTTGGCCTTTAATGCATAATTACAGGATTAAAGTCCAAAAACGCCCGGCGGAACCGGGCGTGTCAGATATACCTTTTTTTGAATCAGCTGCGGGCCTTCAGCAGCACGTACAGCTTGCTGGTGGCATTGCTGTTGTTTTCGTATTTGTCGCCGCAGGTGATGAGCATGGCGTACTTGCCGCCGTCGCTGTAAGTGACGTTGGGATTGATCCAGCCCTTGTTGGCCTTATCCGCGGCGTAGCTCAGCTGGGTGCTGACATAGCTGGAGGCGCTGGTTCCCCAGGGCCTTGCGTTATAGGCGAGTATGCCGGTGCTCTGGTTGGGGCCGATCTCGTACAGGCACATTATGTCCCATTTACTATACCCGTCCAGCTTCATGGTTATGCTGGTGGTATTGAATTTGCTGCCGCAGGAGCCGCCGCAGCCCTCGCACCTGCTCTTGCCTATTAGGGCGTTCTGAACGTGATGCAGGTTGTGAAAATACTTGCCCTTGCCGCCGCGGACGTTGTGCCCCAGTATGGAATGTACCTGCGAGCCCTTCGCGGTGAGGGTATGGACGTATTCATAGTGCCCCTTGCGGTTCTCGGCGGCGTAGTAGTATTTGGTGCCTGCGCTGTTGGTATAGTTGCCGTATATGGTATAGGTTTTCGCGCCGGGTATCTTTATGCTGCCCCACTTTTCGCTTGCCGCGCCGTGGCCTGTCTCGGTTGCGCCGCTGGTAGCTCTGTTCAGCTTGCCGGCGCTTTCGGAGCTGCCTGCGCCGGAGCCGGTATTGGCCTCCTGAATGGTAAAATCGGCCTTCTTTACAAAGCCCTTAGTCCCGTCATATTCCGCATAGTACCAGTCGCCTGACTCGCCTAACAGCGAAAACGCCGCGCCCTTTGCGTGCTTTACCTTCCTTGCTACGTTGGAATCGCTATCGGCGGGCTTTGCGGGTATCTCGGGGGAGGTGCGCATATATATGGCGCTGTCCTTGGATATGCCGGTCTTGGGGGCGCTGAAGTATTGTACGTTGTTGGCGTTGGCGCTGGGGGCCGGGGTGGCTGCCGGGGTCTTGTCCGTCAGTTCAAAGTCCTTGGCACGGACAAAGCCCTTCTTGCCCTCGTATTCTATATAGAAGTACTTGCCCGTAGCGTCCTCTCCCAGCACGCTCACGGTTTTGCCTTCCATATGCCTGAGCTGTACCGCGCCCTCGGTATCCTTTGCAGGTATGTCCCGCAGGTATATTGTGCTGTCCTCGGATACCGCAGTCCTTGGTGTGGGGTAGGGGGTGTAACCTGCCTCCGCAAGCGCATGGGCAAGGGACAGCACTGTAAACAGCGCCATTGCCAGCGCCGCCAGCCTGAGTGATGTTCTTTTCATCCTTTTTCTTCCTTCCGTATAAAAATTTCTCCCGAGTTGATTTTAAAGGCCGATTGTCGGTCGGCCCCTAAAAATACATTATTTTGCTTTATTTTGTTCCGAACAGCCTGTCGCCTGCGTCGCCGAGGCCCGGCACTATATAACCGTGGTCGTTAAGGTGATCGTCCACGTGAGCCACGAATATATCCACATCGGGGTGAGCCTTCTGTACCGCCTCGATGCCCTCGGGGGCGGCTATGAGGTTGACCAGCTTTACGTTCTTGCCCCCTGCGCGCTTAACTACGTCAATGCCCGCGTTGGCGCTGCCGCCGGTAGCCAGCATGGGGTCTACTATAATGATATCCCTCTCGGAAATATCGGAGGGCAGCTTGCAGTAGTAGTCCACGGGCAGAAGCGTCTCGGGGTCCCGGTAAAGGCCTATGTGGCCTACCTTGGCGGCGGGTATGAGGTTCATCATGCCGTCTACCATTCCCAAGCCTGCGCGCAGTATGGGAACTATTGCCAGCTTCTTGCCGGCCAGTACCTTGGTATGGGCTGTAGCTACGGGAGTTTCTACCGTAGCGTCCTCCAGCTGAAGGTCACGGGTCGCTTCATAGGCCAGCAGGGTAGCCAGCTCCTCTACCAGAGCGCGGAACTCCTTGGTGCCGGTGGTCTTATCCCTGAGCAGGGTCAGCTTATGCTGTACCAGAGGGTGGTCGATTACGACGAGTTTACCCATTTTTGTGTATTGCTCCTTTCGGTTTATAGGTTAGTATATTGAATCAAAAATCCAACGCGATTTTATTTTGCTCTTTCCAATTCCGTTATTTTGTTTATCCTGTCAATGTGTCTTTTTCCGTTGGAAAAGTCAGTCTCAAGAAATGCCTTTACTATTCCCCTGGCAAGCTCGCCGCCTATGATGCGCGCGCCCATCGCCAGCATGTTTGCGTCGTTGTGCTCCCGGGTCAGCCGGGCCATTACCGGGTCGGTGCAAAGGGCGCATCTCACGCCCTTTATCTTGTTTGCGGCAATGGAGATGCCTATGCCGGTTCCGCATATCACTATGCCCCTGTCCATCTCTCCCGAAACCACTGCCCTTGCGCAGGGGGCGGCGTAATCCGGATAATCCACGCTGTCCTCCGAATAGGTGCCGAGGTCGGTCACGGTGTGGCCGAGGCTTTCGATGTATGGCTTTATTTCTTCCTTGAGCTTGTACCCGCCGTGGTCGGCGGCAATGGCGATCTTCATGGCAACTCCTTTGGTCATATAGTTTTAAATCCCGCGCTCCTCAATAACCTGTTCATGTACGCAAGGCCCATGTCCGTCTCCGGCAGCGCCTCGCAGAGTATTACGTCCGCTTTGCATTCCTGGGCGCGGAACTGTGCAAAAAGGCTCTCGCAGAGGGTAAGGGGATTTTCTCTCTCGCCTATTATAACATACCTTTTCCCCCTGTAGAAACAGCGAGTTTCCTCGGTGGCGAAAATTATGCAGGTCAGGCCCTCCGCCTCCCGCCTGTCGTACTCGGCTATGAGCTTTGCCGCCATATCCGGCAATGAGCCTGTGCCTACGATAACCTGGGCGTCGGGGGCGTAATGCTTGTACTTCATGCCGGGGGAGGCCGCGGCTTCCCCCTGCTTCAGGGGGGCTAAAACGGCGGGGGAAAGGTTTACCGGGCCTATTACGGCTTCCAGCATTTCCCGGGTAATACCGCCGGGGCGGAGTATGGTGACGGCGCCTCCCATGAGGGACACCACGGTGGACTCCACGCCTATATTGCAGGGGCCGCCGTCTATTATTACGTCTATTTTCCCGTTCATGTCCGCCTTGACGTGATCGGCGGTGGTTGGGGAGGGCTTGCCGGATAAATTCGCGCTGGGTGCGGCTATGGGAACCCCCGCGGCGCGTATGAGAGCCAGCGCCGTCCTGTTGTCGGGCATCCGCACGGCGACGGTGTCCAGCCCCGCCGTGACTTCCTCCGGCACCCTGCTGCTTTTCAGATATACCATGGTCAGCGGTCCGGGCCAGAACTCGTCCATCAGCAGCCTTGCCCTTTCCGGAACCGACTTCCACAGATCCTTCAGGTCGCTCTTTTTTGCGATATGCAGTATCAGCGGGTTGTCGTTGGGCCGGCCCTTGGCCTCGAATATCTTATTTACCGCCTCACCGTCAAGGCCGTTGGCCCCAAGACCGTAGACGGTCTCGGTAGGGAAGGCCACGAGCCCCCCGGCGCGTATCACGCTGCCTCCCAGCTTTGTGCCTGCCTCGCTCTGTTTGACGGCATTGAAGTACCGAGTATCCAATTATTCCGCCTCCCCGGTGAGCTGGGCTGTGCGCTCCGCCAATATCAGCGCGTCTATCATCTCGTCCATGTCCCCGTCAAGGAAGGACTCCAGCCGGTACAGCGTCATGTTTATCCTGTGATCCGTCACCCGGCCCTGGGGGAAGTTGTAGGTGCGTATGCGCTCGCTGCGGTCGCCGCTGCCCACCATGCTGCGGCGGACGGAGGCCTCCGCGCTCTCCTTTTCCTTGAGGAAATGCTCGTATATGCGGGACTTGAGCACCTTCATGGCCTTGTCCTTGTTCTTGTGCTGGCTGCGCTCGTCCTGGCACTGGACCACTATGCCGGTGGGTATATGGGTGATGCGTATGGCGGATTCCGTCTTGTTTACGTGCTGTCCGCCCGCGCCGCCTGAGCGGTAGGTGTCTATCTGAAGATCCTTGGGGTCTATCTCCACCTCCACATCCTCAGCCTCCGGCATTACCGCCACCGTGGCCGCGCTGGTGTGTATGCGGCCCTGGGATTCCGTCTCCGGCACGCGCTGGACGCGGTGAACGCCGCTCTCGAACTTGAGCCGCGAATACGCGCCCCTGCCGATTATGTTCAGCACTACTTCCTTTACGCCCCCTGCCTCGGTGGTGTTTTCGTTCATGTATTCCATTTTATAGCCGTGGCGCTCTGCGTAGCGCTGGTACATGCGCAATAGGTCTGCGCCGAAAAGCGCCGCCTCGTCGCCGCCTATGCCTGCGCGTATTTCCAATATTACGTTTTTCTCGTCGTTGGGGTCCTTGGGCAGCAGCATTATCTTCATATCCTCTATGAGCTTCCGCTGCTTTTCCGCAAGCTCAGCCATCTCCATGTGCACCATTTCCTTCATCTCGGGGTCGAGGTGCTCCTCCAGCATGGCCTTGCAGTCCGCTTCGGACTGCACTGCGGCGGTATACTCGTCAAAGGCGTTGACTATCTCCTCAAGCTGGCTGTGCTCCTTTACCATCTCCCGCCAGGCGGCCTGATCGTTCATTGCGTCCGGGGCTGAGAGGGCTGCGGTCAGCTCCTCGTAGCGTCTTTTCAGTGCGTTAAGCTTGTTTATCATATTCCTCCGTCCATTCTATAAGCCCTGCGTTCTCAAGGCCGCATATTTTCACAACGTGGTCGAATGCCCTTTGTGTCTTTTTAAGCTCCCCCTCGCTCAGCGGCTCGACGCCGGTGCGCTTTGCTTCCTCCGCCCAGCAGGGTATGGGCTGATGCACCCGCCTGCCGCCGGCCTTCTGTATTATGCAGGCGGTGGGCAGGTAGCTCATCTCGATGCTTACGCCCCTCTCGTCCTTTTTCACATCCAGCCGCAGAAACAGGCCGTACTCGGTATTCTGCCCCGCCATGTTGGATATGAAGTTGCTCATGGAGTAGGCGACAGGCACTCTGCGCCCGTCCTCCGCCGTTATCCATTCAAAGGGCTCGGCGCAGTGGGGGTGGCTGCCTATCACAGCGTCCGCGCCCCAGTCCGCGAAGCTTTGGGCGTACTCCCTCTGACGCCTTACCGGCTTATCCATATACTGCTCGCCCCAGTGGGGGAAGGCTATGACCACCTCCGCGCCGGCGCTCCTGCAGGCCTTTATCTCACCTTGTATGCGCTCCCGCTGGGATACCCGCCCCACGGCCCAGCTGTCTCCCCCCAGCCTTGCGTCATAGCTGTTCACGCTCTCGGTCATGGCGACGAAGCCGAAGGTGATGCCGCCCGCCGTCATAATGCAGGGGGCGTCCCGCTCATCCTCGCTCAAATACGTCCCGGTCTGGGCAAGCCCGGCGGCTCTAAGCGTCTCTATCGTGCGGAAAAGCCCCTCCTTGCCCCTGTCCAGGCAGTGGTTGTTGGCGGTGGTGAGCAGGTCGAACCCGACTGCCCTTAGATCCGCCGCAAGCTCGTCCGGCGCGTTGAAGGTCTGGTAGGGCTGCCTGGGGTTGGGGTCATCCTCGGTTGGGGGCGGCGCGGCGGGCCGCCTTTGGGTATAACCCGCTGCCTCTCCCGCAAGGGTGCATTCGAAATTGCCCGCCATTATATCCACGGAGGAGAACAGGAGCTCCATGGCGTAAAAGCTGGGCCTGAAGTCGTACCCTTCGGCGGTTTTCGCCCCCTGTATCTGGCTCGTCATCATCAGTATGTCCCCCACTATGCCCACGCTGGCCCGATACACCTCCGGCTCCGGCAAGGGGGAGGGGGAGGGGGTTGGCGCGCTTTGCGCTTCGCTTATGGGAGGCTCCGGCTGGGTATCCAAGCCATCCGGCAAGGCCGCGCTTACGGCGCAGCCGGTGAGGAACATCATCGAAAGCGCGATAGGTAAAAGCCTTTTCATCCTCTCACAGCCACCACCCTTTCTATTCCGCAAATATCCTTTATTATCTCCGCTTTCAGGAACATCTCCGCCACGTCCGCCGCCTGCCCCGCGCCCACCTCCATGAGCAGCGCGCCGCCGGGGTTCAGGTGTGCAGCATAATCCCGGGATATCCGGCGGTAAAAGTCCAGCCCGTCCGCGCCGCCGTCCAGCGCAAGCACCGGCTCCCGCTTCACCTCGGCCTGCAATGAGGCAAGCTCCGAGGTGGGTATATAGGGTGGATTTACGCAGATCATATCGTAGCTTCCGGATATATTGCCGAACATGTCGGTCAATACGAAGCTGCCCGGTACGCCGTTGATGGCGGCGTTTTCCCGGGCAAGGGCGAGGCAGTCCGGGCTTATATCGGCAAAGGTCACCTCAAAGCCCCCAAGCTTTGCCAGCGATACCCCTATGCAGCCGGTGCCGCAGCAGAGGTCGAGAAGCGTTTTGCCGCCTATCGACAGCGCCTCCTCGCACAGCGTCTCGGTATCCTGCCTCGGTATCAGCGCGCAGGGCCTTGTATAAAAGGGCAGCCCCATAAACTCCCATTTGCCCAGTATGTACTGCAGGGGCTCGCCGGATTTCCTGCGGGAAACCAGCTCCTCCAGCCTTGGCATAAGGGCGGCGGGAAAGGTTGAGGCATTATATTTATTCAGCCTGTTGTACGGTATTTCCGCCATATCCGACACCGCCAGCCTTGCCTCGGTAAGGTGCTCATCGGTGACGGGGGAGAGCCCGGCGCTGAGATATTCTATTGCCCCGGCAATATTCATGCCTGCCCCGCGAGGGCTTCGGCTGTCTCCGCCTTATCCGCCGTCTCTTCCCGGTTCCTTCTCACCGCCTCCATCGCCTCCTTTGGCTCTGACATGGCAAGGTTGAAGGAGGCTATGGCCACCTCCAGCATGTCCGCCGTAGGCTCCTTTGTGGTGATGTACTGGAGCGCCATGCCGGGGGCGCGAATTATCTTTGTGAATATGTTTTCGTACTTCGCGGCGAGCTTCAGCACCTCATAGCTTATGCCTGCCACAAGGGGAAGAAATACTATGCGGGAAAGCAGCCTGAGCCAGAAGCTCTCGTTCCAGCCCACCACGGCGAAGAACACTATGGATACCGCCATGACGAGGAAAAGGTAGTTGGTGCCGCAGCGGGGGTGGAGGCGGCTGTGCTTCATGGCGTTTTCCGGGGTGAGGGGGTCGTCCGCCTCATAGCAGGCGATGGTCTTATGCTCCGCCCCGTGGTACATGAACACCCGCTTTATATCCTTCACGCTTGCGCAGAAGAGTATGTAGCCTATAAAAATGCATAGCCGCACAAGTCCCTCCACCAGGCACTTTGTGGCGGAGGCGGCGGCGCTGCCCCTGAATATAAGGCTGCTTATAAACTGGGGCAGCAGGAAGAACAGGCCCACGGACAGCGCTACGGCCAGTATCACCGCAAGGCCCATTACAACCTTTTCCACCGACTTGCCCAGCTTTTCCGACAGCCACTTCTCGAATTTTGTGGGCTCTTCGTCTATGGGGTCGCCTATGAGCTCGGCGGATCTGGTGAGGGTATTCATGCCTATGGTAAGGCTCTCCACGAAGGCCACCACGCCCCGCACTATGGGGAGGCCGTAGAAGGTACCCTTCTGAGCCTTTGTCTGATATTCTTTATAATCCAATATTATGCGGCCCTTTGCGTCCCTGACCGCCATGGCGATGCCGCAGGGGGCCTTCATCATGACGCCCTCCATAACGGCCTGACCGCCGACAGAACATTTCTTCATTAAATTACTCCTTCCGGCGCCTATTCCACGCCAAGATACATTATAACATAAGAGGTTTGAAATAGTGAAGTAGGTATCAATATCTATGATTTACTTATCGACATAATACGGCAATTATGCTACTATCTGTATGGGTGTAATAATTCGTAGGGCGCTGGCGGTCGGCACGCCATCCGAAAGGAGGTGCTGCCTGATGCTGCTAACCGTAACGTTCCATATCTTCGGATATACAGTAACGATAAAGGTAAAAAAGCAGAACCGCCACCCTGCACGGTGACGGTTCTAATATAACCTAAACCTATCAGGCCGACCGCTTTGGTCTTGCCCTACTATTATTATATCCCGGCCGCTCCCGCATGTCAATGCGGGGCGGCTTTTTTGTGCTGTTTTTTAGCCTACCGCCTTGAGCAGCATGTAGAGCTTTGCGATGCTGTCGTTGTCGCCGCTGTCGCCGCAGGTGACGAGCATCATGTACTTGCCGTTATCGGTAAGGGCGGAGGTGTTTGCCCAGCTCTTGCTGGAGAAGGTGTTCACATAGGACTTCACGTTGGAGAGGTACTGGGCGGTGGTGTAGTTCCAGGGCTGCGCCATCTGGGGCAGTATGTTCTTATACGCCTTGTTCTTGGGTACCTCGAAGAAGGCCACGACCTCCCAGCTGCTGCTGCCCTCCCAGCTTGCGGAAATGCTCTTTCCGTAGCCGGAGCAGCTCGCCTTGCACTTTTCGCAGCTGGACTTGCCCAGTATGGCGTTCTGGATGTGGTGCAGGTTGTGGAAGTAGGACTTTGAGGTGCCTACCTTCTTGCGGTTGTTGTGGCCCATTACCACCGCTACCTGAGAGCCCTGGGCCGTGGTGGTGTGTACGTAGTAGTAGCTCTTGCGGAGCACATAGTCATAGTAATAGTATGTCTTGCCCTTCTTTTCGCCGATATAATTGCCGTAGATGGGGTAGTTGTCCGCGCCGGGTATGGTTATGCTGCCCCACTTTTCGGAGCTGGAGCCGGTGCCCTTGCCTGCGGGGGTGCCTATGGCGGCCATGCCCGTGTTGTTGGAGGTCACGTTGCCGCCGTTTGTGCCGGTGTTGTTGTTGGGCTTCTGCTCAACCACGTTGCCGCTGGTGAAGGTGAAGTCCTGAGCCCGGACGAAGCCCCGGGTGCCGTTATAGTCCGCATACAGGAAGCTGCCGCTGGCGTCGGTGCCCAGCACGGTGAAGGTCTTGCCCCGCATATTGCGCAGCTTGGTAGCGCCCTTGGTGGAGCTGGTGGCGGTAGAGCGGACGTAGATATTCTTGTCCTTGGATACGGCGCTCTTGGCCTTGTCGTACATATTCACGCCGGAGGCCGTGCCGCCGGTGGAGCCGGCAGTGCCGCCGCTGGTGGGCAGGTTGGCTACGTTGATGGAGCCGGAGCTTGTGCTCCTGAGGTTGGATATGGCGCTTGCAGGTACCCAGCCCGCCACGCTGCCTATGGTGACGTATACCTGGGAGCCGGAGGCGTCGCGGTAGTTGACGGTGACGTTGCCCGCGTTCTGCACGATGCCTACCGTCTTGCCGTTATTGGTAATAGCAGTGCCCGCAGCGAGGTTGGCTGAGAAGGTGCCGCTGGCGGTGTTCTGGTTCTGGTTCTGGTTTACATAGGGGGTGGGGGCGGGGGTGGGGCTGGTCGCGCCGCCCATGGTGTTGCCGCCGTTGGTGGGCAGGTCGGAAAGGCTTATGGAGGAGCCGTTCCTTCTAAAGCCGGAGAGGGAGGAGGCGGCTACCCAGCCGGTGACGTTGCCCACGGTCACGTTTACCTGAGTGCCGGCCGCGTCGCGGTAGTTGACGTTGATGCTGCCGCCTACGCTTACGGGGTAGTTGGTGCCGTTTACGTTTATGGCCGCCCCGGTGGCGATGGTGGCGGTATAGGTGCCGGTAACGCCTGAGGTCGTGCCGCCGGTGGTGCCGGAGGTGGAGCCGGAGGCAGAGCCGCCGGTGCTCTTGTCATAGCCTATGCCGGAGATGGCGGAGGGGTATACCCAGCCGGTGTAGGTCTTGCCGTCATAGCTGATGGTGACGTTGTACATGCCGGACTTGTTGTCCTGCCTGTTTATGGTGACGGGGCCGCTGACATACAGCTCGACCTTCCTGCCCTTGGTGTCCTTGTAGACAGGGGTCTGGGCCGCCGCCGTGCCTACGATATTATAAGCGAAGGCGGGAAGTGCGGTCAGCACCATCAGTGCCAGCATGGCCACTGCTACGATGCGGATAATAGTCTTTTTCATAAACGCTTTCCTTTCAGAGTGATTTCTTATTTTTCTTTCTTTTGGGATACGTCCTCATCATCGTCGAACACGAAGGCGGCGCGAAGAGGATCGTAGTCCTTTTTTTCGGCGGACGCGGCGGTCTTATGCCCCGCCGCCGCAGCCTTTCTGTCGGTCTTTTTCGAGGAGTACACCATCATGACTATCAGGCTTGCAAAGCCCAGCGCCCAAAGCGCGATGGCTATGGGGGAGCCGTAGGCTATGACGCCAAGATACTCCAGAAGGTTGGAAACCGTGAGCAGCACGCCGGATATGGCAGCCAGAATGCGCAGCCCCTTGACGTATTGCTCCCTCGGACAGTTCAGGTACTCGTTCTCATACAGCTTGCCGCGCCCGACTATGGCGGCATATATGAGGTACACGCCTATTATAAGGCTAAAGAGCGAAAGCATATCGCTTCCCAATGATTATTTCCTCCTGATTTTATCAACCAATATCCCTTATTTCAAGGCATATGGCAATGATTTAAAATATTGTTCAAAAATGTATTGGCTGAATCCGTGGATTTTTTAGCAGGCGCGCCCTTTACAGCCTCTTCAGCTTTGCGCCCTCCTTGCTGTCCTCCACCGCAAAGCCCATTGCCTTCAGCTCCTCGCGGATCTGGTCTGCCCTGGCCCAGTTCTTGGCCTTGCGGGCTTCTGCGCGCTCGTTTAGCAGAGCGACCGCCTCTTTGGGAAATTCCTCCGACTTACTGTGCTGGAGTATGCCCAGCACGTTGGTCATATCGTCAAAGAGCTTTGCCGCCCTGTCAAGCGCCTCCCGGCTCCGGTGCTCGGTAACGAAGGTGTTGACAGCCCGGGCGTAATCGAACATTGCGCCCAGCGCGTCTGCGGTGTTCAGGTCGTCGTCCATGGCGTCGCAGAACTTTTTCTCGTGTTCCTCCAAAGATGCGCAGAATCTGGCGTCCTCCTCCGTAGCGGGGCCTTCCTTAGCTTCGGCAAGGCGTTCCCGGGCGGTGCGGATACGGGTAAGGGCGGTGTTGGCCTGCTCGATAAGCTCACGGGTGAAATTGATGGGGTTCCTGTACTGGGCGGAGAGCAGGAACAGGCGGACGGCCTCAAGGTCGAATTCCTGAGCTATGTCCCGCACCAGGCGGAAGTTGCCAAGGGACTTGGACATCTTCTGATTATCTACATTTATATAGCCGTTATGCATCCAGTACCTTGCGAAGGGCTTGCCTGTGGCCGCCTCGCTCTGGGCTATCTCGTTTTCATGGTGCGGGAATATGAGATCCTGCCCGCCCGCGTGAATGTCAAAGGTGGGGCCTAAAAGCTCCATGCTCATGGCGCTGCACTCTATATGCCAGCCCGGGCGTCCTTTGCCCCAGGGGCAGTCCCATGCCGGCTCACCGGGCTTGGCGCCCTTCCAGAGGGCGAAGTCCAGAGGATCCCTCTTCAGGTCTCCCGGCTCTATGCGCGCGCCGGACTCAAGGTCGTCTATGGACTGACCTGAAAGCTTGCCGTAGCCCGGGAAGGAGCGGACGGAGAAATATACATCGCCGTTTGCTACGGGATATGCATGGCCCTTTTCTATGAGGGTCTCCACCAGCTTGATTATCTGGGGTATGTGCTCGGTAGCGCGGGGATTGCAGGTGGCAGGCTCGGCGCAGAGGCCCTCCGCATCCTGCCTGTATTCCTTTATATACTTATCCGCAAGCTCCGGCACCGTGGTGTGCTCCTCATTGGCCCGGCGGATGAGCTTGTCGTCTATATCTGTAAAGTTGGATATAAACCTTACCTTGTAGCCCTTATATTCAAGATACCGCCTGAGGGTATCGAACACCACCAGCGGCCTTGCGTTGCCTATGTGAATAAAGTTGTATACCGTGGGGCCGCATACGTACATGCTTATCTCGCCCGGCACCAGCGGCACCAGCTCCTCCTTTTTGCGGGTCATGGTGTTGTATATCTTCATAAGTATCCCTCCTTGAAAAATTGCGTTCAAACTTTACCAAATTACATTTTAGCATAGAGTTTCTAATATGGCAAAGAAAAAAGCGGAGAATATCCGCTTTTTACAGGCGTTCATCCATCTATTCGCCCATCTCGCCCGCTATCATAAGCGCCCCGGTAACCGTGAGCCTTTCCCGGGCATCCACCTGATAGTCCAGCGCTGCGTTGTGTATGGCCTGCGCGTCCGAATACTTTCCCTCAGCCTCAAGGAATTCGGATATCATGCCTGTAAATTCTTTAAGGGCCGGGTAGCGGAAGGTTATACGCCCCGGCAGCGGGCCGCCCTCCTCCCGGGAGGTGGCGTATATGAGTATGTTGGGCGGAATCGCCCGAAAGCCCGCTGTGACGGAAGATATGAGCCTTATGCCATCGCCGTCCGCAGCTATATCGTCCAGCAGCAGTATGAATTTAAGCGGCTGGCCCGAAAGCCTCTGCAAAAGCCCGGGGATATGTGCCGTCTCCCCCTCGTGGACAATTATCAGCCGCACTTCAGGCAGCTCCTGAAGCAGTGACACCGCCTGAGCCGTTTTGCCGGTCCCCATGCCGCCCAGCAGCAGCATGTTCACCGCCTTCTCCCCCCGCATGAAGCGTATGGTGTTTTCCATCAGCCGGCTGTGCTGCTCCTCATAGGCGGAAAGCGGAACTATCGCCTCCGGCTCCTCCATAGGCGCCAAGCGGCCATCTTCAATTCTGAAGAAGCGATGCTGCAAAAATTCCCCCGTGCCGTAGGATGCGAAAAAGTTCCATATATCTTCGATAAGCTCGCCCCAATCAGCCGTCTCGAGAAAGCGGCGATACATCTCCTCCAGCGCCTCATCTGATACGAAGCTGTCCGTAAGCCCGGCCTGGCCGTATTTCCATGGGGTAAACTCCAGCGGCAGCTGCGCCGCCTGCTCTTCCTCGCTATTCCGGCGCGGAAGGTTTGATATGCTGCCTCCCGACCATATGGCGGTGGACTTCATGGCCACAGCGTCGTTTGCCCTTGAGCTTCTGCCCCTTTCACTTATGAGCCGGGCCACGCGCTCTGAGGTAAGGGTGGAAAGCTCGCCCATTATCTCAAGCCGCTCCCTCATAGCCATGAGCTGTGCCTCATCCCGTATGCCCCTGGCAGCAGAGAGGGCAAAAGGGTGTTCCGTCTGTATTATTTCGTATAAAAGCTGATCCCGCCACAGGTCCCCTGTGACCCTCCTGGCGGGGGAGGACAGCATATATTCCGTGAGCCTGTGATATGCGCCGAGAGCGCCAGGGAAATTCGTTGTCCAGGTATCCATGAGCAGCTCCCCCATGAGCTCCGCCGCCTTCGAAAAGCCCCCGAGCCTCAGGGTCATGGCAGCCGCGGCCGCCAGCGCCTCGCCTGGATTCATATCCCTCAGTCTCATACACGCCTCTCCTTTGCGCCGTTTATAATATCATAGGGCCGCAGCCCCTTTAATAATACCACAGCATACGCCTTGCGGCAATCGCGGCAGGGTGATATAATTTCAGAAACAATAATCGTTTTCGTGGCATAATAATGAAAATGAGATAGGTTCTTCTCGCCGGCTCTCGCTGTAACGGCAATACGGCGGTGCAGATTAGTGCGCTGTTTGATTTTATATAATATAAAGGAAATATAACCATGTCAAAGAAGATTATCCTAACGGGCGGCGGAACTGCCGGCCACGTCACACCCAATCTGGCGCTGCTGCCAAGGCTCAGGGCGGAGGGCTACGAGATACACTACATAGGCACAGCCGATGGAATAGAAAAAAGCCTTGTGGACGGCCTTGAGGGCGTGACCTATCACACCATATCCGCCGGCAAGCTGCGCAGGTACTTTTCGCTGAAGAACCTTACCGACCCATTCAAGGTTGTAGGCGGCATATTCCAGGCCAAGCGCATCATTAACAAGGTAAAGCCGGACGTGGTGTTTTCAAAGGGGGGCTTCGTATCGGTGCCCGTAGTCATAGCGGCAAAGGGCATGGCGCCCATAGTAGCCCACGAGAGCGACTATACTCCCGGCCTGGCCAATAAGATAACCGCCAAGTTTGCAGACAGGGTATGCGTCACCTTCGAAGATACTCTAAAATACGTCGGCGCAAAGGGCGTCCATACCGGCACCCCCATACGGCCCGAGCTTTACGGCGGCGACAGGCAGAGAGGGCTGGACTTTACCGGCTTTTCCGGCGAAAAGCCCATACTCCTTACCATGGGCGGCAGCCAAGGCGCCCAGGCCATAAACGACGCTCTGCGATCGGCGCTGCCGCGGCTGACCCGCTCCTTCGACATTATCCACCTCTGCGGCAAGGGCAAGAAGGATGCTTCCATAGCCGAACCGGGCTATGTCCAGTACGAGTACATCTCAAAGGAGCTGCCCGACCTTTTCGCCGCGACGGATATAATACTCTCCCGTGCCGGCGCCAACGCCATATTCGAGTTTCTGGCACTTGCAAAGCCCGCCCTGCTTATACCGCTGCCCCTTTCCGCCTCCCGTGGGGACCAGATACTCAACGCCGGCTATTTTGCCCGCAAGGGCTACGCCATGACGCTGGATCAGGCCGGCCTTACGCCGGACACCCTGTTCGACAGCATACACGACCTTTACGACAGAAGGCTCAGCTTTATTTCCGCCATGAGCGGCGACTCCACCGCGGACGGCACCGATGAGGTGCTGGACGTCATACGGTCTGAATCGGAGAGGAGTAAAAGATGAACTTCCACAAAAGAAGCAACGGCAAAAACAGGGACAGCTATGGTTCCTCTGTGGCGCACAAGGCGCTTACCAAAGAGGTAGTGGCCCAGAGGCTTGCGCTGCCCAACGGCCCCGAGCACATGATGCACTACGTCTCCGAGGCGTTTCCCTTCGCTTATGAGCTGTTTTCGGAGGGCAACTCCGCCGCGTGCGCTTTTCTCTGCCGCTGCGCAAAGCAGGAAAAATACGCAAGGCAGCTTAACGATATCATGGGCAGCGAGCGCGAGGCCCTTCGAAACGCCCTGCTTTCCAATCAACCCAAGCTCCGCAAGAATGCTGCGGTTCTCATGGGTCAGCTGAAGGTCCCCTCGGACGTGAAATACCTGAAACAGGCCCTTTCAGTAGAGGATACCCGCTTCGTGCGGCCTTCGATGCTGCTGTCCTTAGGCTCCATAGGAGGGGATGAGGCCAAGGCGGCTCTCGCCTCATATACTATACAGCCGGCAAACAGCGAAGAGGAGCGGGTACACTTCGAGGCGGAAACAGAGGCCTACAAAACCGCCATGCGAAGCTTTCTCACCTTCGAAAAGCACGAATTTACCGCGCTTCCCAGGCCCTGCGAAATAGAGCTGCGTTCCCCGGATAAGCTATCCGACCCTCTGGCCCGGGAGCTTGCCGAGCATGGTTTCAGGGTGTCCGCCGTACACCGCGGCGACGTACACGTGCATACGGAGGACATGATGGGGCTTTTCGCCTGCCGCTGCTTTACCGAGGCGCTCATCGAGATATCCGCCAACTCAAACCCCGACCCAAAGTCCATGGGCATAAAGGCAAAGAGCTTTCTCGAAAAGCTGCTGCCCGCCTGCCACACCGGCAAGCCTCCCTTCGGCTACAGGCTGGAGATAAGGGGGGAGGGCAATATAGACAGGCTGGCCATAGCCCGCAGGATGATAGCGGTCATGGACGGCGAGATGCTTCTCAACTGCCCCAACAACTACGAGATAGAATTGCGGGTGGAGATAGGCGGCAACGGCGGCGCGTTCATGTACGCAAAGCTGCTCACCATAAAGGACGAAAGGTTCAGCTACCGGGTTTCGGCCCTGCCCGCCAGCATGCACCCCGCGACGGCGGCCGCCATACTGAAATACGCGGAGTTCTTCCTGGGCGGAAAGGACGCGAGAGTGCTGGACCCCTGCTGCGGCAGCGGCACATTTCTCATAGAGCGGGAAAAGCTTTACCCCTGCGCCGGCCTTACCGGGGTTGATATATCAAACAAGGCCATAGACATAGCCCGCAGCAATGCAGAGGCCGCCGGCAGCATTGCCAAATTCGTACACAACGACTGCATGCGCTTCACCGCGGAGCGGCCATATGACGAACTGGTGGCAAATCTCCCCTTTGGCAATCGCGTCGGCAGCCATAAGTCAAACGAAAAGCTTTACGCCGGCATATTGGAAAACCTTCCCAAATGGCTCCGCCGGGGCGGCGTGGCAATACTTTACACCATGGAATACACTCTGCTCAAGAAGCTGATTCGCGAGCATCCCGGCTTAAGGCTCGTCACAGAGGTCAGAACGGAGGCGGGTGGGCTAATGCCGGCCGTGTTCGTGATAAAGATAGGACAATAGGTTTTCGAGTAAATGGCTCATGCCATTTACTCGAGTTTTTTTCATTCTCTGCTTGCGCCTGCGGCGCGGACAGCATCGAATGCAGGGAAAGCCTTGCTTCGTAAGTGCTTTTTGCGGATTTGCCGCACTCCCCCCAGGGGGCCTTCTCTTGCCCCTGCGGGGCAATTCACCTTGTGTCGCCAAATCCGATTTATGCCTTAAGGGGCTGCGGCCCCTTAACAACCCAGAGGGTTTTACTTGTAGTATGAAGAAGTGGCAAAAGCCACTTTTTTTGACGCTCCGATATGATATAATGAAATAAATAATAAAACCAAAAAGGAGGGATACCTATGGAAAAAACTGTAGAGCTGCTGATGAAAAATGCCTCTCTTCTCGATGTTGAGTTGGTGGCGGGCGTCCTCAAACAGGAAGGCATACCTCATTTTATAAAGGAAAAGGGGCCGGGCGGGATATATTGCGGCGGCGCCATTATGGGAGCAGATCTGTACGTGCCGGGAGAATGCCTGGAAACAGCCATGGATATAGCGGAAGACGTGCTTTTTACACAACCCGATACCCGTGCGTAAAGCAATATGATACAAAGGGCCGCAAGGCCCTTTCAGTCTGTCAAAAAAACCCAGGGTTGATAAGGGGCCGCAGCCCCTTATGTTTAAT
>ERZ824600.1458-NODE-1458-length-29088-cov-3.509627_pt1 | contig 29088 bp, 21 predicted proteins | sample MGYA00519933_ERZ824600 | MGnify/ENA primary metagenome ERZ824600 (study PRJEB31778, sample SAMEA3449178) | human gut metagenome | biome: human gut; feature: human-associated habitat; material: faeces | place: United Kingdom | collected 2010/2012 ... | reverse complement strand
ATATTATCTGCAAGTATAAATTTATAAATTTTTTGGTTGTATTTGTTCCAAGTTAACTAACTTTTAGCGTATATAAAATATAAATATTAGGAGGATGTAAATTTTTCTGGAATTGTTTTTAATGTGTTTGTTTTACATAAAAAAGAAAGGAGCTTGTATGTTTTACAATGTATTGAAAGTTAAAGATATAGTAAATCTTGATGGTGAAAAATTTGATAGAGAAGTTTTAATGGAAAATAATGGTAGTGATTTATCCGTAATTGCAATAAAAAAAGATGAAATTATTGATACTCATACCTCAATTAATAATGCTGCTGTTTATGTTATAGATGGTGAAGTTGAGCTACATTTTGATGCTGAAAAATTTACATTGGAAAAAGGTGGAATTTTAATGTTTAAAAAAGACGAGGAGCATAAAGTTGTGGCGCTAAAAGACAGTAAGTTTCTTTTGGTAAAAATATAAATAATATTATTAAATTTTAGAAAATGTTTTAGAAAAACAGAGCTTAGTTAGCAAGCTCTGTTTTTTATTCTTCACATATATGTTCGAGTGCCTTTTCAAAAATTATTTGAACATGACTATCATTAAGTGAATAATATACGTTTTTTCCTTTTTTTTCAGCACGTACAAGTTTTGCTGTTCTTAAAGTTTTTAATTGATGGGAAACTGCAGATTTGGTCATGTTTAAAAGTACGGCTAAGTCTCCAACACACATTTCACTTTTATCTAGAGCCCAAAGTAATTGTATACGTGTTCCATCCCCCATAACTTTAAAAAAATCTGATAATTCATAAAGTAAAATGGTGTTAGGCATTTGAGGTTTTATGTCTTTTACTAAATCGATGTTTATAGCTTCGCAATCAGAGCGTTTTGTTTCCATACGGTGTATACTCCTTCAATATACGTCTAATACTTTTTATTGTACTATATGTTGAGTGGTTGTTCAACTGTTGTTAAGTTTGTTAACTTGAATTTCCTTTTAGGGTTGACAGTTGAATGTATGTTCAATTATAATATAATTATACAGTTGAATAATTGTTCAATTATAAGGAGATAATTATGTGCGAACATCACCATGTCTATAGGAATAATTCATTTGATACACATGAACATGTATTTGACAATCACTTATTTGTTATTTTTAGAGTATCTTTTGCTTTTATTATTTTAGTATTTACTTTATATCTGGAAATGTCTGATAGTCTTAAATTTCTTCTATTTTTATCAGCTTATATTCTTGCTGGTGGTGATATTCTTTGGAATGCTTTGAAAAATATATTGCACGGTGAGGTTTTTGATGAAAATTTTTTGATGAGTGTTGCAACCATTGGAGCTTTTAGTATAAAAGAGTATCCTGAAGCTGTAATGGTAATGATTTTATACCAATTGGGTGAATATTTGCAACATACAGCTGTTGAAAAATCAAGGGATTCTATATCTGCATTAATGGATATTCGTCAGGATTATGCAAATGTTGAGGTGGATGGCCAGCTTGTTAAAAAATCTCCGGAAAATATTGCAATAGGTGATATTATAATTGTCACCGCGGGCGAAAAAATACCTTTAGATGGTGTTGTTATAGATGGAAAAGCAAGTGTTGATACCTCAGCGCTTACCGGAGAATCAAAGCCGCAATCGTTAAAATTTGGAGATAGGGCAATTAGTGGATATATAAATAATGATGGGGTTTTAAAAATTCAAGTTGAAAAAGAATTTGGTGAATCTACAGTTTCAAAAATTTTAAAACTTGTGGAAGATGCAAGTTCTAAAAAAGCGGTTACTGAAAGTTTTATAAAACGATTTGCCAAAATTTATACTCCGGTGGTTGTAATATTTGCTTTATTGTTAGCCAGTATCCCTCCTTTGTTTTTCAATTTAGAATTTAATATTTGGTTTGAGAGAGCATTAACTTTTCTAGTTATATCATGTCCATGCGCACTTGTAATATCTGTTCCATTAAGCTTTTTTGCAGGTATAGGAGCCGCCTCAAAATCAGGGATATTAATAAAAGGCAGTAGTTATTTAGAATTGTTGACGACAGCAAAAACTGTTGTTTTTGACAAAACTGGTACTCTTACAAAAGGAACTTTTGTTGTAACTGAAATAGTACCGCAAAATGGTATTTCAAAAGAAGAACTTTTTAAGACTGTTGCGATGGCTGAAAGTTATTCTAACCATCCGATAGCTGTTTCGGTAAAAAATGCTTATGGTAAAGCTTTTGAAAGTAGTGAGCTATCAGAAATGGAAGAACTTGCAGGTTATGGTATAAAAGTAAATATTGATAATCATATAATTCTTGCCGGCAACGAAAAACTCATGAATAAGTTTGGTATTTCTTTTGTAAAAATTGAAACAAGTGGAACTGTTGTTTATTGCGCTAGGGATGGTTTATTTATAGGTTATATAGTCATTTCGGATGAAATAAAAGAAGAAGCAAAAGCTGCAATTTCAGAAATTAAAAAATACGCAAGTAACCTTATTATGCTTACCGGTGATACTTTATCTGCGGCTAAAGTCACCGCAAATAAGCTTTGTATTAAAAATTTTTATGCTCAACTTTTCCCAGAAGATAAGGTTCATAAGTTAGAAGAAGTTATTTCTTTAAAAAAGAGTGGAACTTCAGTTGTTTTTGTTGGTGATGGGATAAATGATGCTCCGGTTTTGACAAGAGCTGATGTTGGAATTGCTATGGGAGCTTTGGGGTCAGATGCAGCTATAGAAGCAGCAGATATTGTTATTATGGATGATAATTTGTCTAAAGTTGCGACAGGTATAAAAATTGCGAAGAATACAATGCAAATTGTTAAACAAAATATTATTTTTGCAATAGGTATAAAGATTTTATTTCTGTTGTTAGGGGCCTATGGATTTATGACAATGTGGGGAGCTGTATTTGCTGATGTTGGAGTTACTTTACTTGCAGTGCTAAATTCGCTTAGAGCTGCGCAGGTAAAATATAGCTAAATGTATCTGTTAAGATAATATTATTATTTTTGTCTTAGTTTTGTTACAAAGTGTTTTAGTCTGCCAATTGCAACTTTTAGATTTTCCAGAGAATATGCGTATGATATTCTTAAATAACCTTCACCGCTGTCGCCAAATGCTGTACCCGGCACCGCTGCAACTTTTTCTTCTTCTAAAAATTTTGTAGCAAACTCTTCACTGCTCATTCCAAATTCTTTAATGCAGGGAAATACATAAAATGCGCCGTATGGTTCAAAACATTCAAGATTCATTTCTTTAAATGCGTTAAGTAAAAATCTGCGGCGTTGATTATATGCTTTTCGCATTAATTCAACATCTTCGTCTCCGTTTTTTAATGCTTCAACCGCAGCGTACTGGCTGATTGTAGGCGCACACATGATTGCGTACTGGTGAATTTTTGTCATTTGTTCAATGATTGTTTTGGGAGCACAGGCATAACCCAATCTCCAGCCTGTCATAGCATAAGCTTTAGAAAATCCGTTTATCAGTATTGTGCGTTCTTTCATTCCGGGCAGACTGGCAATTGAAACATGTTTACCTTTATATGTAAGAGCGCTGTAAATCTCGTCTGACATTACGTAAATATCTTTATCAATAATAATCTTTGCAATTTTTTCTAAATCTTCTTTCTCCATAATTGCTCCTGTTGGATTATTTGGATATGGTAGAACAAGAAGTTTTGTTTTTTCGGTAATTGCGTTTTCTAATTCTTGTGGTGTAAGACGAAATTCATTTTCAGCTTTGAGGTTGATAATTACAGGTTTTGCTCCTGCAAGATAAGCACATGGTTCATACGATACGTATGATGGCTGCGGTATTATTACTTCGTCTCCAGGGTTAATCATTGCTCTTAAACCAATATCAATTGCTTCAGAACCACCTACTGTTACAAGTATTTCTTTATCAGGTTTGTATTTAATATTCTGGTGTCTGTTTAGGTAATTGCTGATTTCGGTTCTAAGGTCTTTCAATCCTGCGTTAGAGGTGTAGAAAGTTCTTCCGCGTTCAAAAGAATAAATTCCCTCGTCTCGAATGTGCCATGGAGTATCAAAATCAGGTTCTCCAACGCCGAGAGAAATCGCATCTTTCATTTCGCTTACTATGTCGAAAAATTTTCTTATACCTGAGGGCTTAATATTTTGAATTTTGTCTGATAGGGGATTTTTCACGGAGTAATTACCTCTCTGTTATCTTCTCTTTTTTTATCAAGAATTGTGCCATGGTCTTTATATTTTTTTAGAATAAAATGAGTGGCCGTACTCAATACGCTTTCTAATGTTGACAGCTTATCTGAAACAAAAGCCGAAATTTCTTTTAGTGATTTTTCTTCCAGAGTAATTAATAAATCATAACCTCCGGATATTAAATAAACAGATTTTACTTCCGGATAATTGTAAATTCGTTCTGCAATCTTATCAAATCCCTGACCGCGCTGCGGAGTTACACGAACTTCTATAAGTGCAGTTACTTTTTCTATTGAAGTTTTTTCCCAATCTATAAGAGTATGATAGCCGCATATAACACCTTCTGATTCAAGAGCTGCAAGTTCGTTTACTACATCAATTTCTTCAACCCCGAGAAGAACAGCTAATTCTTTAAGATTTATCCTGCTGTTTTTTTCAATTAATAATAATAATTCTTCCCTCATTTTTAATTCCTTTTTGTGTATACATTTTATTTATATTATATACTAAGCTGTTTATTATGACACATAAATTTTTATTCGCGAGTCTTTCCTGATTGATATCCTGTCCAGATATATGGTAATGGCAGCATTTTTTCAATTCCAAGCTTGTTTATAAATGGCATTTTTGCAATAATAAGTGCTCCTGCTATAACATCAATATTTGCAATTGAATCAATAAATTTAATATTCCTTTTTTTATCTGGAGTATTATTCCCGTTTACTTTATTTGAAATTTCTGCACCTATTAGCATTCCAGAAAATATACCTCCAAGTAGCATTGCAGCTTTTGTTTTACAGTTATTAAGCAGTTTAATACTCTGGCATATTTTTAGTATAGGTTTTATCATAAGTGTTGGAATTATAGCATTAAAAAATTGAAAAATGCCTTCGTGTATTTTATTTTTAATATTATGTCCTTTATCTGCAATTATTCCTCCTGTAATACCACCAGCAATACTTCCTGTACTTAGTATAAGCATTTCTTTTTCTGAGTATTTTAGTTTCAGCAGAGGAAGTTTTTGTTTTTTTGCTAGCATTACAATTGGTAATATTGTCCCAACTGTGGCTCCAGTAATGATTTCAGCTTTTTCATGAAATTTTAAAGGTTTGGATTTTGGAATATAAAAAAAATCCTTTTTTCTACTTGAAAAACCTAAAGAGGAGAAAATATCTTTTGAATAATTGTGATTTATAGAGGGTAACATGATTTTTTGTTTACATATCCTGTATTAGTATGATTCGCTGTAGATTCTAACTCTAAAAAATCTACTGTCAAGTTTGCTTAATTGCTGCTGGATATGTTTAAAATCTCGTTATAATGTTATTGAGAGTTTTGTGAGTACGTTACTAGCAAAAATTTTTATTTTTGTTTTTTATAGATATTTGGAAGTACATTATGCAAATAAACAAGACAAATTCAATAAATTTTACATCTTATAATAATCCGATACGTTCTTTTGATGTTAAAACAAAGGCCGGAGTTTTGCATTTTTGTGAAATTAATTATAAACATCCGCCCAAAAATGCTTTTTATAAAAAGCTGGCAGGCTTCTTTTTAGATAATTTTGCAAATACATCTTCACATCCATTTTGGGAGAAATTCAGAAAACCTTTTCTCGATAAGCAGGTTTACAATGATTATATTGATATTGATGTGAAAAATTATAAGAAGGCTTTATATAATAAGAATACAACGATTCTATTGGCAAAAGATGCTGAGAAGAATATAGTTGCAGCAATGTTTGCGAGACCTTTGAAAGAGACTCAAACCGTTAGAGATTCACAAACTTTGTATATAGATTCTATTGCGGTTGCACCAAAGTATAGAGGGAATAATGTCGGAGCTCGAATTTTAGAAAAAGTATTACTTTCTGCTCAAAAGCGTTTTACGGATGCTTTTTTAGTTTCATATAAAGAATCTGTTCCTTTTTATGAAAAAATGGGGTTTAAGCATTTGCGGTGGTCAAATCCAAAACATCAATACGTGATATATGAAATGGCAAAAGAACGTCAGGATTATCCGGATTATGCTGAATTTATGTATAAAAAGTTAAATAATTCAGAATTCATTCCATGGTATTCAAGAATCCAGCGTAGAAATATCCCAAAAGAGTAAATGTTATTTTATTTGTTTTTTTAATTCAAAACGAACTTGTGATAATGGACCGTTATTCGGGTTCCTTACATTTTGATAGTATTTTTTTATATATGTAATAGGGTATTTTGGAATCCAACCAAGTTTCATAAATATTGAAACAGTATCTGCACCTTTTGATAGCATCAATTCATCAATAGTATCTTCATGAGCTGGAGAAATTGATGAAAATATTTTAATCAGGTAGTCAGAAAATGTTAATACTGAGTATCCGGACATAACACCAGTGTTTGCGACTATATTATAAAAACTTAAATCTTCTTTTGTTGCAAGATTATGTTTTGCATCTGCAGGAAGCGTTAATGTGTCAGCATGTACCTGTTCAAGTTCATACCATTCTCCGTTATACAAGATTCGCATAACATTAGGCTTTGGCATATATATATCATCGAATTCGTTTTCTAATATGACTTTTCCATCATAGCCGACAATTCCGTATTTGTAATTTTTATACGTTAGAAACATTTGGCCATAAAGAATATCCAGTTTTGAATATTCCGGTTTTACTATGACATTTCCATTTTCGTCATATATACCGTAATCATTGTCGTTTCCAAATTCTGCAAATTTGCCTACAAGCCTGTCGGCATGTCTGTATTTTATCTTGACAAGTTCGGTACCGCTGCAGTCAATTAGTCCGAATTTATTCTTTTTGTTTTGAACAATCCATGAGCCTGTTCCAACTCTTATTATTTTTTTATACGTCGGAGGAACAATTATATTGCCACTTTTATCTTTTAAACCCCATTTTGAGTCTTGAATAAAAGTGACCACATCTGTTGTTTTTAGATTTTGAGGTTCTTGTGTTTCAATTCCGACACAAGGTGTTGTTAACATTAATAATAAACTTGTAATAAAAAATATTCTTTTCATATATTATATGTTATCATAAAATTAGTAAGAATATGGTTATTAAGGAAAATTTATATTAATTATGGCTGAAAAAAATACAAAATCCCTGATTACGTTTGTAGGTGTAAGTTTAATATTTTTAAGTTTATTAATTTCATTATTACTAGTTTTATATTTAAAAGTTTTGCCTTGGGCGGTTTCGAATTCACATGTTTTAAATTATGTAGAAGATGTTGCAGAAAAAGCTTTGAATGTTAATGTAGATATCAAAAAGCCTTTTTTAAAAACCGATTTATCTCCAAATATTTCTTTTGGAATTGAGTCGTTAAAGTTATCAGACAGAGCTGATAATTCTCTGTTAGCTGTTGAAAACTTTAATACAGGCTTATCTCTTGCTGAAATTTTTAATAAAAATATACTTATAAAAAATGTATCTCTGGATTATGTTTTTGCTGATGTAAATAAAATTTTGGATATGCCTGTTTTTAAACAGGAGAAAGATAATGATAAAAAATCAGATTGGAATGTTGATATTTTTCAATCTGTTATGTCTGTGAAAAATGCAAAATTTATCTATAATTTGGACAAGAAAACTTTAGTGAAAGTTGATTCTAAAAATTTGAAAATCGATGATAAGCCTGATAATAAAAAGGTATTTTATAATATTACAGCGGATATACAAAAAGACGGGAAAAAACTTCATATTATTACTTCAGACAATAATAGTGTTTATATAAATAAAAAGGAAAAATTTGTAATAAATAATTCCCCGATTATTATTAATAATTCTAAAATTTTATTAAATGGTTATCTGGACAGTTCGATGAATTATGATTTAAATGTAGCCTCAGATAATTTTAAAGTTGAAAATGTTATTCAGCTTCTTGATTCTCAGATTGTTGAAAATAATATAACCCAGCAGCTGGTTTATTTTAATGATATTGATGGAAGTTTTGATTTTAATATTAAGGCAACTAATAAAGGGTTAAATGGAAATATAAATCTTGATAATGCTTCATTTAAGCTTGTGCCGTTTGCAAATCTTCCGATATTATTGAATTCAGGAACCGTATCATTTGACAGTAAAGATGTGAAGTTAAAAGATTTTAAGGGCTATTATAATAATAAACCTTCAAATAAAATGGTGTTTTCCGGTACAGTAAAAGATTATTTAAAATCTGTTGATACCCATCTTTCTGGAGATGCGGTTGTTACAAATGATTTTGCCCAAAATTATTTGTCTAAGATTGTCGGATATCCTATGCAAATTAAAGGAAAAGCGGATACACGCGTAGTTTTAAAATCTAAATACAATAAGATTGATTTATTGTGGCTTTATAGATTTAAAAAAGGAAATGGTTTTGTTACTGAAGGTCAGGAATCTTATATGAATAATGCTGCTAATAGAGTATTGGCTGCAGATATGCATTTTGAAGATATGATATTGAATATAAAGTCAATTGATTATTATGCCTGGGACAAACCTAAGAATAAAGAACTTGCAAAAATTCCTTTATTAAGCGCAAGTGCAAATATTGATTTTTCAGATGGTAAAACTTTTGTTCAGGATTTTGGACTAGAGCTTCCTAAACCAATGCCAAGTGGTTTTTTGAATATGTTAATGAAACAAAAGTTATTTAAAAATGGAACATTTATGGGTAAATTAAAGGTTGTTAATACCGGAAAATATCCTGTTATAGTAGCTGATATGAAAGCTGAGAAAGTTGCTATTCCTAGTCAACGTTTGTATATTCGTGAAGGACGAATAAAAACAGAAAAGAACAACATTAATATAACTTCAGAAGGCAGATACCGCAGGTCTGCTTATGAGGCGAGCGGAACTATTGTAAATGAAATAAAACTTCCGATTGTTGTAAAAAATATTAATCTTACTCTGGATACGGTTGATGTTGATAAATATTTGAAAATATTTAATAATCAAACTCCAGGAGAGCATGCCGCAGCTGATATGCAGTCTGCAATAGCACAATCTGTTGAAAATAATACAACAGATGATGAAGATGCTGATGATGAAGCGCAAACATTTGATTTAGCAAATTTGATAATTGAAGAATGTATTTTTAAAGTTAATAACGGTTTTTATAAAGATATTAAATTTTCTAATGCAGTAGCAAATATGTCTTTAGATAAGAATAGTGTTTTAAAAATTGATTCAAATAAATTCGATATTGCAGATGGTTATTCTTCTGCAAAAATTAACTGTGATTTAAAAAATCATAAATATAATATATGGCTTGCCTTAGTTAATGTTGATTCAAATTTGATGGCTACATCATTATTGAATCTTCCAAAAGAAATTCATGGTAAAGCCAGCGGTTTAATTGAATTGAATACGGATGATTCACTTAAACTTAACGGCAAAATTCAATTTAGAGTTTATGAGGGAATTATTGCAAAGGTTGGACTTGTGCAGTATGCTTTGAATTTTGCTGCACTATTTAGAAATCCGTTAACAATGATAAGTCCTTCCGCAATTACTGATTTAGTATCTATACCGGAAGGTAAGTTTGATCAAATTGATGGCGATTTATTTTTAAAAGATAATGTTGTTGCATTGATGAGAATTAAATCGAAATCTCCACAATTAAGTTCTTATATTGTCGGTAAATATGATTTAGAAAATCAGGATGCCGCATTGAGAATTTATACAAAATTTTCAAGTCGTAAAAAGGGTGCATTAGGCTTTTTGAGAAATGTATCCTTGAATAGTCTGGCAAATAGAATCCCTTTAAGTTCTCGAAACGATAGTAACTACTATTCTTCGGAAATATCGCAGCTACCGCCAATTGATGCAGATGAAAAAGATTGTCAAATTTTCTTAACAAAAGTAGATGGTGATATTGTTCAGAATAATTTTTTATCATCCTTAAAGAAGCTTAAATAGAAGTATTGTTGTGGAATTTGTATATAAGTTTATATATTTTGTTCACGGCGAGTTTATATTGGAGTCCATTTTGGGTGGAATTGTGTGCTAAGCTCTGAACTAAATTAATAATGATTATTCGTATTAATCATAGTTAACTAAGCTTAAACATAAGTCTGTTTATCGCTGGTAATTTTTGTAAATATTTAGAAACATAAAGGCTTTGAGAGTTTTTTTTCTATTGTCAAACGATGTTATTTATAGCATAATGTTTGTGATTATGTAGAAGTTTAGATAATCAATAGAATTAAGAATATAATAATCTCAAAGGAGGTCTTATGGATGTATTTTCAATATTTACCCTGTGTGGAGGGCTAGCATTTTTTCTCTACGGCATGTTAGTAATGTCAGGTGGTTTGGAAAAAATTGCTGGTGGCCGTTTAGAAAAACTTTTAGAAAAAATGACATCCAATCCTATAAAGAGTTTTGCTCTAGGTGCCGGTATAACAATTGCAATTCAGAGTTCTTCAGCTGTAACAGTAATGCTTGTGGGGTTTGTTAATTCCGGTATAATGAAATTATCACAATCTATCGGCATTATAATGGGATCGAATGTTGGGACTACAATTACATCTTGGATTTTAAGCTTATCCGGCATACAGAGTTCAAATTTCTTTTTGAGACTTCTGAAGCCGGAATCTTTTTGCCCAGTTCTTGCTTTATTGGGTGTGATAATGATAATGACATCAAAAAATAACCTTTCAAAAAGAAAAAATATCGGAACATTTCTTGTTGGATTTGCAGTTTTGATGTTTGGTATGGGTTTGATGTCTTCCTCAATGGCTCCATTGGCTGATAGCCCTGAATTCGGGAAAGTATTGACATTATTTACAAATCCCATCTTTGGTCTGCTTGTGGGAATGATTGTTACTGCAATCATACAGAGTTCAGCAGCTTCTGTAGGTATGCTTCAGGCTTTATCAATGACCGGTAGTGTTTCTTATGCAATAGCTGTACCTATTATAATTGGACAGAATATAGGGACTTGTATTACTGCTGTTTTGTCAAGTATAGGTGTAAATACTAATGCTAAAAGAGTTTCTGTAGTGCATGTTGTGTTTAATGTGCTTGGGGCTGTAATATTTTTACCATTGTATTATTTTGGACATTACTTTATTAATTATCCTTTTGCAGAAGCCGCTAATCCGTTTGGTATTGCTGTTGCACACTCTATTTTTAATATCGCAACTACAATGTTGTTATTCCCGTTTGCAAAACAATTGGAAAAAATTGCTTTAATAGTTGTAAAAGATAAAGAAGATGATAAGGATGTAATATTAGATCAACGTCTGCTACTGACTCCTTCAATAGCTATTGCTCAGTGTTACAAAACAACAGGAACTATGGCAAAAATTACACGTGATACTCTTGTAATGTCTGTAAGAATGTTAAAACAATATAATCCTAAGGTTGCAGAAATTATTACTAAAAATGAAATATTAATAGATAAATATCAGGATACTTTAGAATCCTTTTTACAAAAACTTTCAGGCAAGGAATTATCAGAAGAAGATAGTAATAAAATTTCTCAGTTAATATTGTCAATTTCTGATTTTGAGAAAATTGCCGATCATGCTATCCATATTTTAAAATTGGCAAATAAAATGCACCGTAAAGACTGGGTGTTGTCACATGAAACTGTAGAAGAGTTGAAATGTGTTGTCAATGCTGTTAAAGAAGTTTTTGATATGACTGTTAAATCTTTTGTTGAGCACGATTTGGAACTGGCATATCATGTAGAGCCTTTAGAACAGGTTGTAGATGATATTTCATATATTGCAAAGAAAAATCATATTAAACGTGTAAAGAAAGAAAAATCTCATATTAAGCGCGGATTTGTATATGCAGAAATTTTAAATGATTTGGAAAGAATTTCTGATCACTGTTCAAATATCGCTGCAAATAGTATTCAATCAATTAATTCTTCAATTCCTAAACATCTGTTAAAAAGCAAGTTAAAAGAAGTTAAGGATGATGAATTTTCAACAGAAATAGCTGCATTTAAAGCTCATTATGCAGTTGAACCTGTTGAATTTGTTAAACAATGAGGTTTTTGAGATGCCAATATTGACAAATTCTGATACTGCAAAGTATACTCTGGAAAATGTTTATCCGATTTCTATATCAGAAGCTGATAGACAATATTCTCTAAAACCGGCTGTTCTTCTTAATTTTATGCAAGATTTAGCGGCGCAGTCTATTGATAGATTGGGACACGAGTATTGCTGGGATGAACTTTATAAAAAAGGTTTAGGCTGGTTTTTAATCAGATATCGTATAGAATTTGATGATTACCCGATTAAGCTTTCAAGTATCAAAATTCAAACTGAAAATCGCGGAGTATCCAGATTAAATGCTTTTCGTGATTTTGAGGGGTATGATGTTTTATCTGATAAAAGACTTTTTAGAGCTGTAAGCAGCTGGTTTATTGTTGATTTGAATGATAAAACTGTATTAAATATTAGTCAGGAGTATCCGGATTTCTTTAAATTTGAAAAGCGGGAAGATGATCTGGTTCTGAGAAAAATAAAACCTTTGGATATTCCGACTTCAGAAAAACCTTTTCATGTAAGATATGATGATTTGGATATAAACGGGCATGTTAATAATACTGTTTATATTACCTGGGCAATGGAAGCTTTGGATTATGATTTTAGGATTACTCATAAATTAAAAAATCTGGATATCTATTTTAAACATGAAGTTAAATATGGTGAAGATATTATATCTCAGGCTAAAATTGATACTGAAAATAAAATTTCAGAACATTTGATAAAAAATGCACAAACAGGAGAAGAGGTTTGTATGTTAAAAGCAGAATATGTTAACTTCTAGTCAATATTTAAACTTTATGTTATAATTTGTTTTGAAAAAATGTTTTAGGTTATATGGGGAGAAATATATGAAAGAGAATGTTTTATCACTGTTAGAACAAAATACAAAATTGTATGGTGAGAGAATTGCTCTTGGAAAAAGAAATAAATACGGCTGGAAAGAACTTACTTATAAAGGTTTGAGTTTGTTAACCCAGCAGCTTGCAAGTTATTTGATTACGGATTTGCAAATGCAAAAAGGCGAAAAGATGGCGATACTTTCAGAGTCAATGCCTGAGATTGGAGTATGCTTGTTTGCTGCAGTTATTTCAGGTATGGTTACTGTTCCTTTGGATAACAAATTAACAATTTATGAATTGGAATCTATTTTAACAAGTTGTCAGCCATCAGTTCTTACTGTTTCACAGGCTAATCTTGAAAAGGCTCTGGAATTACAAAAAAGAATTTCTTCAATTAAACATATTATTTTAATGGATGAACCTAAGTATAATTCAACGTTGCCAAGTATCTATACATTGCCAACAGGTAGAGAATGTAAATGGCGTCATAGATCATTAAGAGATACAGCTTTGATTATTTATACATCAGGTACAACCGGAGCTCCAAAAGGTGTTCAAACTACATTTGGAAATATGACTTCACAGGTGTGGGGTATGGCAAAAGTTTTGCCGGAAATTTTGCCTCATGATAATGTTAATCTGTTATCTATATTGCCAATGAATCATTTGTTTGAGTTAACTGTAGGCTTTTCAACATTTTTAAATCGCGGTTCGTCTATTTTCTATCCTCAGAGTTTGAAACCTAAAGATGTTTTAGGTGATATGCGCGAGAAAAAAATAGATTTTATGATTGTTGTTCCGGCGTTTATGAAGTTATTAAAAAATACAATTGAAGCAGAAATAAAATCTTTACCAGCAGATGAAAAACTGTTGTTTGAAAAATCATATGCAGCCGCAGAATATATAACAGATTACAACATAAAACGCCAGTTATTCAAAAGTATTCTTGCAAAATTCGGGGGGAATTTCTATGGCTTTATTTCAGGAGGTGCTCCGTTAGATCCTACTGTTGGTGAATTCTTTGAAAGAATTGGTATAAAAGTATTCCAATGTTACGGATTGTCAGAAACAAGTCCTATTATTTCTGTTGACAGAGGAGACGACAGAAAATTGTTATCAGTTGGCCCCGTTTTGGATTCTTACGAAGCTAAAATTGATGAAAATACAGGTGAATTATTGGTTAAAGGACCATCTGTAATGAAAGGATATTATAATAATCCGGAAAAAACAGAGGAAGTTCTGGAGCCTGATGGATGGCTTCATACAGGTGATATCGCAGAATTTGACGCTGATGGCAGATTGTATATTACCGGTCGTATAAAAAATATGATTGTATTATCCGGCGGTAAAAAAGTTTTTCCTGAAGAAGTGGAAGCGGTATTAGAAAAAAATCCTAATTTTTCAGAGATTTGTGTTTTTGGAGCAACAAGAACATCCGGAGCTAAAGATGGAACTGAAGAAATTATGACTGTTATTGTTCCAACAGAAGATATTTTTGCAAAATATAAAAATGATGATGAGTTACAAAGTTTTATAGTTCAGGAAGTTAAAGCTTTGTCTGTTCAATTAGCACCGTATAAAAGACCAGTTAATATTGTTGTAAGAAAAGAACCTCTTCCTAGAACTGCTACTCGTAAGGTCAAACGGAATGTAGTTAAAGAAGAAACAATGGCTTGTCTTAAGTAATTTTAAAATAGATACAAATTAATTTTCATCAGGCAAGGTTTTTATTAAAAACCTTGCCTGAATAATAAGGATTATATGGAAGAAATACTATTAAAGGCAAAAGAAAATCATAATCTTGAAAAAAATGAAATTATAGAATTATTGAATTCGGACGGCAAAGGCTTGTTTAAAGCGGCGGACGAAGTTAGAAAAAAATATGTTGGAGATGCTGTACATTTACGTGGTTTAATAGAATATACAAATATTTGTAAGAATTCTTGTAAATATTGCGGAATTCGCAAAGACAATAATAATGTTCAAAGGTATAGACTTAGTAAAGACGAAATAATCCAAATAGCTAAACGCGGAGTGTTAAACGGTTTTAAAACAATTGTACTTCAAGGTGGTGAAGATTCATTTTTTTCACAAGGTGTTATGTGTGAAATAATTTCTAAAATAAAAAAAATGGATGTTGCCTTAACATTAAGTCTTGGCGAAAGAAGTTATGACGATTACAAGGCATTTAAAGAAGCCGGAGCGGACAGGTTTTTACTGAGAATAGAAACTACGGATAAAGATTTATATGAAGCCGCTCATCCCGGTATGAGTTATGATGTTCGTAAAAAATGTTTGTATGATTTAAAATCACTTGGGTACGAGACAGGTACAGGATGTTTGATAGGCTTACCTGGGCAAAGTATAGACTCTTTAGCAGATGATATTTTATTTTTTAAGGAGCTGGATGCTGATATGATAGGCGTTGGTCCGTTTATTCCTCATCCACAGACTCCGTATGCAGGCTGTTCTTGTGGAAGTTTTGATATTGCAATAAAAGTTATGGCTATAACTCGTTTATTGCTTCCTAATATAAATATCCCTGCAACAACAGCAATGGAAACCTTAAATCCAAATGGCAGAATAGTAGCTTTACAATGCGGTGCTAATGTATTTATGCCCAATATTACGGCTTGTGAAGCTCAAAATTATGAAATTTATCCAAATAAAGCAGGCATTGATGGTGCTAAGTCCGGCATTATTTATGAAATTAATAATAATTTAAAATTAATTGGCAGATATGTTTCAGACACTAAAGGGTTTAAGACTCCATTGTCGTAGTACTGGCTAAATACTATTTCCATTTTAGTCGTCGTCTTTGTCGTCAGTTTCATTAATTTCAGTATTATCTTTAGGTTCTGTTATATATTTACCTTTTTCAGGTTTATCGTTTGAGATTTCACCTTCTTTTTTGTCAAGTCCGCAAGCTTTTAGTATAGGGTGAATCAGCGGATGGGAAGCAATCGGAGCAATTATTGCCAAACCTGTAACTGAACCGACAATAGAGCTGCCTTCGATTAAACCTTTTGCCAAATCTTCATTTATTTTTTCTTTGGTAAATTTGTCTCCAGATTTTATTGAGTTGTTTATTTCAGCAAGTTTTGTGTTTTTTGCAGCATTGTCCATTTTGTAGTATTTCATAAACTCGGCAGAATTTTTGAATGCTTTGAAAACGTCTTCATCTTTGAAGATTTTTCGGGCTGCTGCGAATGTACATTTCTTCAATAACGGCATAACCGCAGCTAAATATATTCCAAGGCATGTCATCTGGTATAAAAATTCTTTGGTTGAAGAATATTTTTTTGTTTGTGAATCAATATTTTTATCCATAAGGATAAATCCAGGACGACCAACTGCTTTCAGGCAGGTTTCTGTTGTAATTTGAGTAACTGTACTTTGAGTCATATTGTACAGTGTAGGATTTGCTATTATATTTTGAATTCCGTTTATCATATTATCCTACCCTCATTCCGTTATTTGTAAAAGATGCAATATCATAATTTTTATAAATTGGATATAATACAGGTCTTTGGCTTATATTTCCGGTTTGCGTAATTTGATGCTTTGAAATATTTAAGTTTTCTGATTTTGATGATATATCTAACCTTGCCGGTTCATCTTTTTTCTTGTTTTTATGAAAAATCATATCTGTAAATGGTTTTACAACGCAGGAACACAATCCCGGAATAACAAGCAATGCTGCAGTACATACTCCTACAAATCTGAGATTATGCTTAGCCTTTTTTGCCATCTCTGCATCTTTAATTAGTGCGGCGCCCTTTCCAGCGAGTGCACCGCAGGCTAAATAAGTCGGGATTGCAATTATTTCTGTCAAACCTTCTCTTAATGCTGTATATTTTTTTGTTTCCGGAGATTCTTTTTTATCCATCATTGTGAATAACGGTCTAAAAATACCTTTTGCTGTGGCAATTGCGACGACAGCATATGCCGGATTGTTATCTCTGCCTATAGATTCAAATACTTTTTTTATACCACTGTTTAATGACATTTATGTTCCTGCCGAATATTTAAATTTAATTTATTTAACTCTTTTTATTGGATTAATGTGGTTCCTCACCATCTTTTATTTTAAATCAAAGAAAAAATAAAGTTGCTAAAGCAATCACAAAAATTTACAAAAAATTATAAATATATTCCGAACTGTTTTTGAAATTTAGGCGGTTAATTAGACCCTGAAACCAGTTCAGGGTGACACTGGATAATAACTTAAATTTATTCATCATTCCGAACTTTGTTTAATATTTAAAACAAGTTTTGTCGTGGTCATCAATAATACCAATTGCTTGCAGGTAAGAATATATGATAACTGTTCCAACATATTTCATTCCTCTTTTTTTTAAATCTTTGGATATTTTATCGGATAAAGGAGTGCTTATTGGAATTGTTCCGGTTGTGTTTTTTATGATTTTATTGTTTGTAAATCCCCATATATAATTTGAAAAACTTCCAAATTCTTTTTGAATTTCAATAAATATTTGTGCATTTTTTATGGAGCATTCTATTTTATTTCTGCTTCTTATGATATCTTTATTTGTAAGAAGTTCGTTAACTTTGTCCGCATCATAATTTGCGACTTTTTGGATATCAAAATTATCATACGCTTTTCTAAAGGCTTCTCTTTTTTTTAGTACTGTTATCCACGATAGCCCTGCCTGAAAAGACTCAAGTATTAAAAGTTCAAATAGTTCTTTATCGTCATATTTTGGTACTCCCCATTCTTCATCATGGTATTTTATATAAATTTCTGATTTTTCATCTACCCAGAAGCATCTTTTCATTTTTATTTTCTCCTATAATTTTTATTATTATAGCTTGAAAATATAACAAATTCTTTACTATGTTCAAAAAAACTATTTTCTATTGTATAATTTTGGTATACAAGTTATTTTAGTTGAGACGGGGTATTTATGAGAAATTCAAATAAAGTTTGTTTGTTACTATTTTTACTTGCATTGGGAGTATGTAATATATCGCCAAATAATTCTGTGTGCGCTCAGGAAGAACCGGTTCAGGTTTCACCTGTCCAACCGGAAGATGTAAAAATAGATGAGGACGAACTTTTTGATAATGCGCAGAAAGCCATTGATAGAAAGGATTATCAATCTGCGATTGTATATTTAACAAATTATATTAATCAAAAACCTAAAAAATATGAGGCTTATAAATTTCGCGGGGATGCATTTTATGCGTTAAGACAATATGTTCTGGCAGAACAGGATTACCAAACAGCTATTTCTATTAAAGCCGCTAATGATAAATTTTTAACAGGAACAAAAGTTATTGGCGCAATGGTTCTTGGGGCAGATAAACAAGAGCAGCTGCAGAATCCGGAGTTAGGTAATTTGTATGCCCGTTTGATGTATGCTCAAAAAGCTTTGAATAATCCTGTTTATGAATCAGCATTAGAAAAAGCTTATGAATATAACTCTCATATTTATCTCCCACGACCTAAAAAAGAAGATATTGCTTTAATTAACTGTCCGCAAAAATATGGTAAAATGTTGAATCCTCAAGGTGTTGATTCGTATATTTATGGTGCAATAGAAGATATTGAAAAGGGGCATTTTAGTGAGGCGGTTTATAAAACTCAATATATAACTTCAAATTATCCTAAATTTTACCTTGGTCACTATTTGACAGGGGTCGCTCTGGCTGGTCTTGATAAAAATAATGAAGCTGTATCTGCTTTTGAGGCAGCTTTACAGTATAATCCCTATGATTTTGAGTCTTTTGCTAGTTTGGGACAAATTTATTATAATGAAGCTGAAAAAACATTTTCTGCAGAATCAGCTAAAAAATCCATAGATTATTTTAATAAAGCGTTAAAATATAATCCAAATTGTTATATGTATTATTATTATATTGGCTTAAATGAGTTGCAGATGGGAGATTTTAATCTTGCAATTTCAAATTTTAACCGCGCAATTAAGTTTAAATCAAATGATTATAACAGTATTTATTATAAATTGATAGCATTGTATATAAAAGGTGATTATAATTCTGTAGTTGATGGTACAACCAGAATGCTGTACAGGCATGTTTCAAATTATAATTCTGTTTTATATTTAAGAGCGCTGGCGTATAATAAATTAGGTAAGTATAATTTAGCTCTTGCAGATTTGGAAAAAATCCAAAATGGAGTTGATGATATTTATAATTATGATGTCAAAGTTGTTTCAGAAAAAGAAAAAACTTTGGATAGTTATATTTATTATTTGAAAGCAAAGATTATGAAAGCTCAGGGTTTTGGTGTTAAAGCCGATATGGATAAGGCTATGCAAAATCCGATAATTGCAAAGTTATCAAGTGTAGATAAATCATTAGATTCCTTTGTGAAAGACCTGAACTCAAGTTATATTTCTCAAGAAAATTATAATAAATATTCAAGCTTTTATTCCAACGAACTTCCAAAACTGCTGGAATCTGGTTTAGTTGTTACACTTGAGGATGTTGACAATCAATATGATTATATAAGAACGACTTTTGATAATCTCGGTATAACATTTAAATATTTGAATCCAAATTATAAAATTTCAACTATAAGTAATTATGCTGAGAAGAAGTTTACAGTAAAATTAGATACAGGTGTAAATACCTTAGAAGAATCAGAGCAGTCCCACCATTTGTTAAAACAGTCAACAGATCAAATGGACACTCTTGCCGGTGATTCTCAGACTTCTATTGCACAAATGCTTGCAAGTCAATCACTTGGTTCTTTTGCTCCTGTTTCTGTAGATAAATATAGTAATGCTTTCGAAACTGTTGATGATACTCAGGATAAAGAGTTAACTAAAGCAGCAGCAGAAGCAGAAGAAGAGAATAAAATTTCTCAAACTCAGGTTTCTGATAGTTCAAACAAGATGTCAGAATACCCAAAAGAAACAGTGGCAACTAATGAATTAGAAAACAATGAGGTTAATGAAAGTAAACTTCTTAAGAATGATGCTCCGGCAGATGTAGAAGAAAAAGTTGTAATAGTTGAAAATACAGACTCTAATAAATATAAATCAGAGGGTGTAAAAATTACTGCAAATGATGTTGCAAATACTGTGGCAAGTGTCCAAAATACGCCGGAAGTTTCTAAAGTTGAAAGTAAAGATGTTGAGTCTGATACTAAATTAGAAAAGACACAGAACATTCAGGAAGAATCCTCGGTTAAGACTGTAGATAAAACTTCTGAACAGGAAGCTTCTGAAACTTCAGGCAAAGAGTCTGATGATATCGCAGCTCAAAAATCAAAGGTTGTAGAAAAACATGCGAATGTTGATTTAGAGGAATTTGATTTTGTTCATAAACAAGCTCCGTCAGTTGATGAAAATTCTGCAGAAATAGTCAAATTTGATTCTAAAGACAGTGGAAAATCACAAGCTGATAATACTGGATCCGAAGTTGTTCAACAGGGTACAGAAGTCTCCGATAGTAATATAGCAGTTGAAGAATCTGGAGAAAATACTGAGGCTTTAAACAATAAACTTGTTGAAAATAAAGCTGTAGAAAAAGAACCTGAGCCGGTGGTAATTCCTGAAGATACTTCAAAGATTATTAAAACTGATAAAAAAACACCGGTACCGATTGTTGTCGTTCCTGCTCTGGATGAGGCAACATCTGAAAAAGTAGATTCTAAATCTGTAAAGCGGATTGTTTCAACTACGCAGGAAACTGCTGATGAGATTTTAGAACCGCAAATTGATAAAAAAGAAGCACCGGTTTTGGAACTTAGACCGCAGGTAGAGCAATCTGTTCCGGCTATTGTTGATGATGGATTTGGGGATTCTATTGACGCAGCAGAAAAAGATGCTGCAAATTTGAAAGCTAAGTCTGATAAAAAAGTAAAAGCTAAAAAAAATAAAAAAGATAAAATTTCCAAAGATGAAAAACAACTTGAAAATGACCTTGCTGTGGAAACAGTTCAGGAACCTAAAAAGTCTATATTCGGAAATTTGTTTGCAAAAAAAGAAGATAAACAGGTGACAGAATCTGATTCAGATATTGAAAAATCAAGTAATTTGAATGAGGATAACAATATTCAGAATGATTTTATTCTTAGCAGGGATAATGCTGAAATTTTAAAAACTCAGAAAAAGGAAAAATCTAAATCAAAAAATAAAGAAAATATTCAGAATCAGACTTCACAGGAAGGTTTGATTAGTTCATTTGTTCAGTCAACATTTGGAAGTCCAAATGCTGTTGAATTTGATTCCGCTGATAATATAAATAATTCTGTAACTGAAAATGAAAAAAATATTGTTGATTCAAGTTCTGGTGATAAGAATAAGAAAGAAAAGCTTAAAAAAGAGAAAAAAGTTAATAATACAGAGGCTGCAATCAATGAAACTTTTGAAACTTCTGAATCTGTAAATGACGATAAAAAATTTAGCTGGAAAGGTTTCTGGGCTAGATTTAAAAGGGCTGGAAATTCTGAAAAATCTGAAACATCTACAGATTTTGAAAATGAAGATATTACTACGGAATCAGGATTGCTGAATAATGATGAACTTCAGGAAAATTTAATAAATACAGATATTCCGGTGAAGACCAAAAAAGAAAAAATAAAGAAAAAAGAAAAGAATATTTCATCTGAAGTTTCATCAGAGTCTGTGAGTCAAGATAATCAGGATAGTAAAAAGAAAAAGAAATTGAAAAATAAAAAAGATGTTGAATCTGTTACTGAAACTTCCGCTCCAGATGATAAAAAAGTCTCAGAGAAAAAAAACAAAAAAACTAAGAATAAAGATTCTGAAAACAAAAATGAAATTAAAGAAGAACATCCGGCTAAAGGCTTGAAAATTCCACACTTGCGCGGAAACTCAAAAGACCAAAATAATGAAGAATCTTTACAGTTAGCTAAACCAAAAGTTCATGTTCCGACAGCAAAAGATAAATTTGAAGTCTATACTAAGGATAACAAACAAAGAACAATTATAAAACAGATGAATAAGTAATAAGTTCAGATATAAATAAAAAGAGGTTCATTTGAGCCTCTTTTTTATTTAAGTTTAACATCTACTATAGAATTTAATATGTTTCGAAATTTTTTTAAATATTGTATGAATTGCTTTCTGTCTTCTTCCGGAAATTCTCGTCTCATAATTTCTTTTATCTTTTCAAATTCACTATGACCTTTTTCAAAAATTTCTTGGCCTTTTGGTGTTATTTCATTTCTTTTAATTATTAAATTTTCTCTTGTATCTGCAATTCGTTTGATTATTCCACGAGATTCCATATCATTTAGAATTTTCCCGACATGAGCTTTTCCTTTGAATAGCAGCTTCGCCAGTTCAGATTGTGAAATATCTGGAATATAGTGAATTATGTACAGAATGGCAAATTCATCGGGTGTAACATTTTCTTGTATGTATTTTAGCTGAAATTCTCTTCTGAAAGATTTGTTAAAATTTGAAGTGTAATCAATTTGGTAAGGAATATTATTTTCAAGTTCAATAAATGTCTTCAAGTTTTCTAACATACCTGTATCCTTTTCTACCGATAAAAAGAATTGTACTATATACGATGTATTATTGCAAGAGGGGATTGACACTAGAAAACTTATTAATATATCATTAGGGTAGAAAATTCTACCTTATAGAAAGCATGTTAAGTTGGAGAAATGTATGAAAATTAAAATGACAAGAAAACAAATGGCAATAGTTGTATTATTGATAATTATTGTTCCGATTATTTATAATAAAACTGCTGGAGCAATTATGGGCTTTATTCAGCGTCAGGCTCTGTTGAAACCTAAAGAAGTTGTGGTAGATACTCCTCATATGGAAAATGTGTTTATAACTGCAGAATCAACAGGACGTGTTGAAGCTAAATATTCTGTTGATCTTGTTGCCAGAGTATCCGGTTTCTTGTTGAAAAAATATTTTAACGAAGGTGATTTTGTAAAAGAAGGTCAATTATTATTTCAAATAGATCCTAGAGAGTATCAAATAGAAGTTAATAATTCAAGGGCAACAGTAAATCAATATAGTGCATTATTGAAAAATGCCCAGCAAGAATTAAACAGAGCAAATGCTTTGATTAAAGAGGATTTAATTAGTCATTCGGATGTAGATCAGAGTCTGGCTACCCGCAATCAAAACAAAGCTTTATTAGAGGCGGCAAGACAAAAACTTGAACTTGCAAATGTTAATTTAAGTTATACATCAATTAAATCTCCAATAAACGGAAGAATAGGTAAAGTTAATATAACAGAAGGTAACTATGTGACAGCATCTTCTGGTTCTTTAGTCAATATTTCCAGTACCGATCCAGTTTATGTTTCATTTAGTCTTAGGACTCAGGATTTTGTAAAATTATTGAAAGCAAGTGATAAATTTAAAGATGTAAAAGTAAAATTGCAATTTAATAGTGGACTTGAGTATGATAGGGTTGGAACAATTAATTTTGTAGATAATAAAGTAGATCAAAATTCAGGATCCGTACAAATGAGAGCTACATTTGATAATCCAAAGGGCTGGCTTGTTCCTGGAGATTATATGAAAGTAACTCTTATTGCTCCTCAACAAGTTTCATTTATGACAATCCCTCAATCTTGTACAAAAGGTGATGCAATGAGTGGATATTATGTTTGGGCAATCGAGGGTAATAAAGCTGTAAGAAAAGATATTAAAGTTTCTGATGCTGTTAATAACAATTGGATAGTTGATAGTGGCTTGAAAGGTAAAGATAATATTGTTGTGGCTGGTATTCAAAATGTTACTGCAGCAGGTCAAAAAGTTAAAATTTTAGATGCCGACGAATATTCAAAGAAAGAAAAAGCAGGTAAAAAATAATGAAAAAAATATTTGATAAAGAGAAACTGTTCTTCTTCATAAGAAAACCAAGATTTGCGCTTGTAATATCAATCTGTATTGTTATTATGGGGCTAATATCTCTTGCCGGCTTGAAGCAAGAAAGTTACCCGGATGTAACACCTCCGCAGATACGTGTTTCTGCAAACTATCAGGGTGCCAGTGCTGAAGTTATAGAATCATCGGTTGCTACTGTCTTGGAAAATAAATTAAATGGTGTTGAAAATCTTTCATATATGACATCAACTTCTTATGATGGTAGTTATTCTTTATCTATGTATTTTAAAGTAGGTTCAGATAAAAATATTAACCTGATGAATGTTCAGAATAGAATACAACAGGTTCAATCTCAGTTGCCTGAAGATGTTCAGAGAACAGGTGTGACTGCAATTAGCCGTTCTTCCGGTTCCGGGGCTTTAATTTTAACATTGTATCCAGAAAAAGGTAATTGGACACAGTTAGATTTAACTAACTATGGTTCTATATATATTAAAGACGAGTTGAAGCGTGTAGATGGGGTTGCCGATGTTGATGTATACGGTGCCGGTGACTATTCTATGAGAATCTGGCTTGATCCTCAAAAAATGGCAGGATTGAATATTTCAACAAGTGAAGTAAAAGCTGCAATAGCGGCACAGAACACTCAGGTAACAGCAGGTGCTTTAGGACAACTTCCTACAGACGATGCTCAGGCTTTGCAATTTACATTAAAGACAAAGGGCAGACTTGCTGATGTTAAAGAATTTGAAAATATTATAATTCGTTCAAATATGGATGGATCTAATGTTAGAATAAAAGATATTGCTCGCGTCGAATTAGGAGCTCAATCTTATTCAAATTTGGGTCTTGTAAATGGAAAACCTGCAGCTATTGTTATGGTTTCTCAATTGCCTGATGCAAATATTATAAATTTGTCAAAAGCTGTTCATGCAAAAGTTGATGAGTTAAATTCAAGAATGACAAATGGTATAAAAATTCTAACTATCAAAGATGATGCAGATTATATTCACGAGTCAATGAAAGAAGTTGAGTTCACAATCCTGTTAACAGCTTTAATTGTTGTACTTATAATTTATCTCTTCCTTGGTGATGGAATGGCAACTCTTGTACCTTGTGTTACTATTCCGGTATCATTAATGGGGACTTTTGTTGCATTGAAAGCTCTTGATATGTCAATTAATATGTTGTCATTATTTGCATTAGTTCTGGCTGTCGGTGTTGTAGTTGACGATGCTATTGTTGTTATTGAAAACGTAAAACGTCACATTGATGAGGGTAAATCTGCTGTTATGGCTACCCAGTATACAATGGAAGAAGTTGGTTCATCTCTTGTTGCAATGGCAATGGTTTTGATGGCAGTATTTGTTCCTATTGCATTTATGGGTGGTATGACAGGTGTTATGTATAAACAGTTTGCTGTATGTATTGCTGTTTCAATTGCTATTTCAGCAATTTGTGCGCTATCATTATCACCTGCTATGTGTTCACATCTTTTGGGACAGGAAAAAGTCGAACAGCCTGATGATATGAATCATCCATGGAGTAATCATATTAAACATATAAAACAAAGAATGGCTCATAAAGTTGATAGAATTGTCAAATCATTTAATAGTGGATTTGATAAAGTTGAAGATTTTTATATGGAGTTTGTGACTAAATTTGTACACGATAAAAAATTGGTTATAATGTTTTATATATTGCTAGTTGGCTTAACATTGTTTTCTTTCAGAATTATCTCAACAGGGTTTATTCCTGATGAAGATCAGGGAGTACTGGTTGCAACCATTACATTGCCTGATGGTGCTTCATTGTCAAGAACTGAGGAGGTCTCAAGAAAATTTGTTGAGCAAATTAAGAGAATTGAGGGTGTTGAAGTTGATAAACTAACAATATTTGGAGGAAATGGTGCAACAAATACTTCTACTGCAATTATTTTGTTAAAAGACTATGCAGATAGAAAAGTTGGTCCAATTGAGTGGATTCAAAGAAAAATCCAAGGAAAATCTACAGATATGTCTCATACTTCAATTCTTAATCAGATAAGACGTATTGCTGCAAATACAAAAGAAGCCTCTATTATGTCTTTTTCTCCTCCAGCAATTAGTGGTATGAGTATGATGGGTGGTTTTGAATTCCAGATGCTTGCACAAGGTGAATATACAGCTCAGGAATTGGAAAGTTGGGCTAATAAATTGGTGGCTGCAGCAAATCAAGATCCGACTCTATCAAGTGTATATACTTCTTTCCAAGCAAATGTTCCTCAATATATTGTGGATATTGATTATGCAAAAGCTTTGGCTCAAGACATTGATTTACAGGAATTGTATACAACATTATCATCAATGCTTGGTACATATTATGTTAATGACTTTAATAAATACGGTCGAGTATTTAAAGTTCAATTGCAGGCTGAAAGTAGGTTTAGAAATAAGGCAACAGATTTGTCTGGAATTTATGTGAAAAATAGAAATGGTGTCCAGGTTCCTGTTTTATCTGTTGTAAAATTGAAACAAACTGTAGGTACTGCGTCAATCTCGCGTTATAACCAGTATGAATCTGTTCAAATTCAAGGTCAACAGGCTCCTGGTAAGAGTTCAGGAGATGCAATGGCAGCAATGGAGCAGGTAGCTAAGAAAACATTGCCGTCAGATATGACTTTTGATTGGTCAGGTACATCAGCTCAAGAAAGAGAAGCTTCCGGACAAACAGCAATGATAGTTGCTTTAGCACTGGTGTTTGTATACTTATTCCTTGTTGCTTTATATGAAAGCTATACAATCCCTGTTGCAGTACTATTAATTTCTCCTATTGCCGCTTTAGGAGCTTTGATATTCCAAATGATGATTAATCAGTCTTTTGATATTTATTCTCAGGTTGGTATGATTACTCTGATTGGGTTGGCAGCTAAACAATCAATTTTGATTGTTGAGTTCGCAAAAGAAGAACATGAAAAAAATGGATTATCTGTAAGAGATGCTGCTGTTAAGGCTGCAAAATTAAGATTCCGTGCAATTATGATGACAGAGCTTGCATTTTTAATCGGTGTTTTACCGATGATATTTGCAACAGGTGCGGGTGCAAATTCAAGAATTTCTGTAGGTTCTACAGTATTTGGCGGTATGATTGCTGCTTGTACTTTAGGTGCAGTTTTGACTCCGGCATTTTATGTTATAGTTCAGGAATTTGTAGATAAATTCCCTAAAAAAGAAATTACAGATAAAGATTTGGAGATTACAGAATAATGAAAAAGATTTTTAATGTAATATTAATAGCCTCCGTATTAACTGTTAGTGCAGATTTTTCTCTGGCAAAAGGTATTTTTGCAAAGGATAAACCTGTTAAAGACTCTGTTATGTTAGAAGAAACTAATCAGGATAATATGGATTTAGCTTTCAAAAAGGATAATGATAATAAAAAACAAGAAAGAAAGAATAAGAAAGCAAAAGAAAAAACACAAGTTCAAATAGTTGAACCTGATAATGTTAAAGTAAATAAGAAAAAAGAAATAAAAAAATTAAAATCAAATGAACGAACAAAAATTAAATCTTCGCAGGAAGCAGAAGGTATGTATGAAACTAAGTTTCCGGTGATAGACAGTAAGATTTCATATGCTGATATGAATGGTGAAGTTGGTTTGGTTGACTGTATTAAGCTTGCAATAACTCATCATCCAGCTATTACATCCGCAATGAGTAATGCTGATATTTATAAATCCAGAGTTGGACAAGCATGGTCTAACTATTTTCCTACATTGAATGCTGGAGTAAGTTATTCTAGGAATGATATGCTGATGACAATGGGTGGAGCTTATTCTAAAATGATGGTTCAAAAGTACAATATGTATTATGTTCCAACAATATCAGCAAATATGCTATTGTTTGACTTTGGTAAAACTAAATCAATGGCTGATTCTGCAAAAAGAACTTACGAGTCAACAAGATATGATGCAGAAACGACTATAGAAACTGTAATTTATAATGTTAAAGCAGCATATTACAATATGGTTTTTGCAAAAATTCAAAAAGCTGTTTATGAGGAAACTGTAAAGGATTTTGAATTACAGTTAAAGCAGGCAAGGGCATATTACGAAATAGGAAAAAAGGCTAAAATTGATGTAACATATGCTGAATATAACCTTGGAAAAGCTAAATTGAATTTAATTAAAGCCAAGAATACTTTAGAATTAGCTTCTGTAGAACTTGCTAATGCAGTAGGGATTCCTGAACTGGCGAATGTTGTGCTGAAAGATAGTTTGAATACAAAAGAATACGAAGTCAATTTTCCGGATTTGATAAAGGCTGCAGAATTATCTCGTCCATCATTGCTAGCTGCTAAAAAACGAATGGATGCAGCAGAATTGGATGTTAGAACAGCTAAACGAGCTTTCACTCCTAACATCGGTGCTTTTGGTTCTTATCAGTATGGCGGAAGACAGATAGATTCAGATTATGGTTATCAATTTGGCGTCCAGTTACAGTATTCAGCTCTTAATTTAATGCTTTTGAAAAAGCAGGTCGATGAAGCTAATGCTACCTATAAAAAATATGTTGCAGATTATGAAAAAGCAAGACAGGATGTTTATTTAGAAGTTAAGAGTGCATATATCAATTTGATGAATTCTCATGATGGTATTGGGGTTGCAAAATTGGCTCTTCAACAAGCAAAAGAACAGCAGTATCAGGCATTCAGGCGGTATCAAGTAGGTCTTGAGGATTCAATTGTTGTTAAAGATTCTGAAAATACATATTTAAATGCGCAATTGGATTATTATTCAACTCTGCTTCAATATAATATAAATGCTGCGGAGTTGGAAAGAGTAATCGGTGCTCCAATAAAAGAGTCTGATAAAGAATTATAGTATTAGTAATGAAACCCTTATTATTAAAATAAGGGTTTCATTTTGTATGTGGTAAAATAAACCTATGGCTGTATTAAATTCGATATACAATAAATGGTGCAGGATTCCGGATAAAATAAGATTTTTACTCATCGGAGGCGTCAATGCTGCTATTTCTTATATTATTTTTGCTGCAGCATTGTATATTCTAGGTGATAAGCATTATCAAGCTTGTGTAGTTTTGCAATGGACACTGTCTTCTGTTTTTTCTTATTTTAACCAAAAGTTTTTTGTTTTTTGTACTAAGGGAAATTATTTAAATGAATATTTAAAGTGTTGTTCTACCTGGGCTGTTAGTTATTGCTTAAATGTTGTTATCTTGGAACTTTTAGTTAGATTTGCAATCAAAAATGTA
>ERZ824600.1457-NODE-1457-length-29101-cov-2.982855_pt1 | contig 29101 bp, 17 predicted proteins | sample MGYA00519933_ERZ824600 | MGnify/ENA primary metagenome ERZ824600 (study PRJEB31778, sample SAMEA3449178) | human gut metagenome | biome: human gut; feature: human-associated habitat; material: faeces | place: United Kingdom | collected 2010/2012 ... | reverse complement strand
CCACATCGGCTCGCAGATTCCGAACATCCGGGACATCCGGAACGGGATCATCGAGGCCGCCCGGATCTACTGCGGACTCGTGGAGGAAGGGGCGACGATGGGCTTTCTTGATCTCGGCGGCGGACTGGCGGTCGATTACGACGGCTCCCACACGAACTACAACCTCAGCCGCAACTACTCGCTCGACGAATACTGTGTGGACGTGGTGGAAACCGTTTCGGAAATTCTCACGGCGAAGAACATCGCCCATCCGACCATCATCACCGAATCGGGTCGCGCGACCGTGGCCTATTACTCGGTGCTTCTGTTCAACATTCTGGATGCGACCAAATTCGAATCGGCCAAAATTCCGCCGCTCAAGGAAAATGCCAATGAGCATACGAAGGATCTTGTGGCGATACTGAACCACATCTCTCCGAAGAATCTCCAGGAGTGCTTCCACGATGCGATCTACTACCGGGACGAGATCCGGATTCTGTTCAAGAACGGCCGCATCTCCTTCCGCGAACGTGCGACGGCGGAGAGCGCATTCTGGAACATCATGGCGGCGGTCCACCGGGAGGTCAAGAAACTCAAATACGTTCCGGATGAGTTCGAAGGACTCGACACGGCGCTGGCGGACATCTACTATGCGAACATCAGCGTTTTCCAGTCGCTGCCGGACACATGGGCGATCGACCAGGTGTTTCCGATCATGCCGATCCACCGGCTCAAGGAGATGCCCACCCGCCAGGGGATTCTCTCCGACATCACCTGCGACTGCGACGGGAAGATCGACAAATTCGTGGATCTTCATGACGAGCGTCACACCCTTCCCCTTCACGAGCTGCGGGAGGACGAGGAATACTATCTGGCCGTCTTTCTTGTGGGAGCGTATCAGGAGACGCTGGGCGACCTTCACAATCTGCTGGGAGACACCAACGTTGTCAGCGTGAACATTTCGCGGGAGGACGGACGCTTTGAAATCGTCAAGGAGATCGAAGGCGATTCCGTCTCCGACGTTCTCTCCTACGTGGAATACGACCCGAAGACCCTGATCAGCAGTTTCCGCGACAAGGCGGAGACCGCCGTCCGGGAGAACCGGATCACCCCGGCGGAACGCCGGACAATCATGGCCGCCTACGAGGACGGTCTTCGCGGCTATACCTATTTTGAACGTTAACCGTATAGAAAGGAAACACGATCATCATGGCGAAAGTCTTAATCATCGGAGCAGGCGGAGTCAGCGGCGTGGCGGTGCACAAGTGCGCGCAGGCTTCGGACGTCTTTTCGGAGATTTGTCTTGCGAGCCGGACGAAATCGAAATGCGACGCGATTGCCGCGCAGCTCTCCCGTCCGATCCGGACCGAACAGGTGGATGCGGACAATGTCCCGCAGCTGGTCTCCCTGATCCGGGATTTCCAGCCGGACGTGGTTCTGAACCTCGCTCTTCCCTATCAGGATCTGCACATCATGGACGCGTGTCTGGAAACCGGAGTGAACTATGTGGACTCCGCCAACTACGAACCGCTCGACGAGGCGCATTTTGAATACAGCTGGCAGTGGGCGTATCAGGATCGCTTCAAGGAGAAGGGGATCATGGCGCTTCTCGGATCCGGATTCGATCCCGGCGTGACCAACGTCTACTGCGCCTACGCCGCGAAGCACCATTTCGACACGATCGAGACGCTCGACATCATCGACGCGAACGCCGCCGACAACGGGCATCCGTTCGCCACCAACTTCAATCCGGAAATCAACATCCGCGAAGTCACCTCGCCGGGCAAGTACTGGACCGCAAAGACCGGATTCGTCGAAACCAAGCCGATGGAGTTTTCCAAAGTCTACGACTTCCCGGCCGGAATCGGACCGAGAAAGATCTATCTGCTGTGGCACGAGGAACTGGAATCCCTCGTTCCGTTCCTGCAGAAGAAGGGACTGAAGGAGGCGCGGTTCTGGATGACGTTCTCCGACAACTATCTGAAGCATCTGGAAGTGCTGCAGAATGTCGGCATGACCAGCATCGAACCGGTGATGTACGAGGGGAAGGAGATTGTGCCGCTCCAGTTCCTGAAGAAGCTGCTGCCTGATCCCGCCACGCTCGGACCGAAAACGGTCGGCAAAACCTGCATCGGCTGTCTCATCAAGGGAACGAAGGACGGGAAGCCGCGGACCTATTATGTCTACAATGTCTGCGATCATCAGGAGTGCTACCGGGAGGTTCAGTCGCAGGCGGTCTCCTATACGACCGGCGTTCCGGCGATGATCGGTGCGATGATGGTCGCCACGGGGACCTGGAAAGGTGCGGGAGTCTTCAACATGGAACAGTTCGATCCGGATCCGTTCATGGCCAAGCTCAACGAGTATGGACTGCCGTGGAAGGAGGTCTTTTCCGAATGAATCAGGCCGGACTGCCGCTGAATTCGATCGAAACGCCCAGCTTTGTTGTCGATCTGAGTCTGCTCCGCCGCAATCTTGCGATTCTCGGCGGGGTGCAGAAAAAGACCGGCGCACGGATTCTGCTTGCGCAGAAGGCGTTTTCCATGTTCAGTGTCTATCCGATGCTGGCGAAGGTTCTTTGCGGGACCTGCGCCAGCTCGCCGCATGAGGCGCGGCTCGGACGAGAATATTTTCCCGGAGAAGTCCACGCGTTTGCGGCGGCCTATTCCGAACAGGATCTGCGGGAGCTGCTGCCGATCTGCGATCATATTGTGTTCAACTCGTTTTCGCAGTGGGAACGCTTCCGTCCGCTGGCGATGCGGTATGCGGACCGGGTTCAGTTCGGACTGCGGGTGAATCCGGAACACTCGGAAGCGGATACAGCGATCTATGATCCGTGCGCACCGGGTTCGCGTCTCGGCATTCTCCGCAGCGAGTTCGCCGGACACGATCTTTCTCCGTTCTCCGGGCTCCATTTCCACACGCTCTGCGAAAAAAACGCCGATTCGCTGGAACGGACCCTTGCGGCATTCGAGAAAAAATTCGGCGATCTCATCGGACGCATGAAATGGATCAACTTCGGAGGGGGACATCACATCACCCGTCCGGATTACGATGTGGAGCTGCTGTGCAGTCTGATCCGGAACTTCCGGGAAAAGTATGGAACGGAGGTCTATCTGGAACCGGGAGAGGCGGTGGCGCTGAACACGGGGTATCTGGTCGGGACGGTGCTGGACACGGTCCGCAACGGGATCGACATTGCGATTCTGGACGTCTCCGCCGCGACCCATATGCCGGATGTGCTGGAGATGCCGTACCGGCCGAACGTGATCGGAGCGGGACTGCCGGAGGAAAAACCGTACCGCTACCGTCTGGCGGGACCGTCGTGCCTCGCGGGAGACGTCATCGGAGACTATTCGTTCGACGAACCGCTCCGCCCCGGCGACAAACTGGTCTTCTGCGACATGGCACACTACACAATGGTCAAAACCAACACGTTCAACGGACTCAAGCTCCCCTCCATCGCAACCTGGGATCCCGACACAAAGGAGTACCGGGTCGTGCGCCGCTTCTCCTACAACGACTTCAAAACAAGGCTCTCCTGAGAGATGGAAAAAACCATTCTTCTGACTTTCGATGACGCGGTGACAAGCCAGTATCATCTGGTAGCACCGCTTCTTCGCCGTCTCGGATTCGGAGCGACGTTCTATGTCTGCCGTTTTCCGGATGCGTGGAGAGCCGCCCATTCCCGCGCGCTTCTCTCCGCGGAACAGCTGAAGGAACTTTCCGACGCGGGATTCGAAATCGGGAACCACACCTGGAACCATCCCGATCTGCGCAGATGCGACGAAAAGACCATTCTCCGCGAAGTGGACGAGCTGGACAGCTTTCTGATTCATGCGGACATCCCGAAGCCGCGGAATTTCGCCTATCCGGGAGGACCGTTTGCGGAGAATGCCGCAAAACTTCTTGCATCGCGGGGATTCCTCTCGGCCCGTTCCACGGAGCAGAGGACTTTCAACAAGCAGAGAGACGACTGGATGAATCTGCCGTCGTTTCCCATTCAGGGAGAGAATCCGCATCGGTTTTACGATACGGTCGCCCGGGCGGAAGGGGACGAAGCGGTCTGCCTGGTGTTCCACGGAGTTCCGGATCTGGTCCATCCGTGGGTCAACACCGACTTTCCGCGCTTCACGCAGTACATGGTGTATCTGAAGGAGAACGGATACCGCGTGATGAGCGTCGGCGATTTTCTTGCGGAATAATCCCGGACGGCATTTGACAACCGCCGCGGAAAGAGTTATTATAAAATCCGACCGGACCAACGAAAGGAATCGGATTGTATGAAGAAACTCTGCACGGCTCTGCTCTGCGGCGTTCTGACAGGCGCTCTGCCCGTCGTCTCCATCCCGGACGGATATTCAGCGGAAACGCAGAAGCGGGAAACGGAACTGAAAACGCTCCTCCGGAATCCGGGAAGCAAAGAGGAATTCACCCGGAAACTGAAACGCCTGATGGAACTGCAGCCCGATGAGGAAGCCCGTCTTCAGCTGTTGTCCGGGCAGAGAACGTATCTGTCGCCCGTCTTTCAGAATTATCTGCAGTTTGCGTTTTACGAACTTTCCCGAACCGAACCGGAAAAACCGCTCTACCGCCTTCTGCATCTTTCCCTGATTCAGGAAAACGGGGAAACGGAAGATCCGTATCTCTATACGCTCCGGATTGCGGATCTTCCTTCCACAACGCTGCTGCGGACAGCCGGAATCGTTCTGATGCGGAAGAACCTCGGGAAGAAGGCCGGGGAGTTTCTGGAGGAGGCGTACCGGCGCGAACCGACGGCCGTCAATTTGCAGACGCTGGCGCTCTACGAGCACCAGATTCTGCAGACCGACCGGGCGCTCAGGAGGATTCGGGAGGCGGAAAAACGGTTTTCCTCGGACAGGGATCTTCTGATTCTCGGAGAGCTTCTTCTCACTCTGAACCAGCCGGACGAGGCGCTCCGCGTGCTCCGGAAGAGCCGGAAACAGACCGAGGATACCCGAAAACTGCAAGCCATTGCCCTCTTTCTTCTTCATCGGGAAAAGGAGGGATTCGAACTGATGGACCGGAACGGACTGCTGGAAATGAGCGAACTCACAAAAACCACCTTCCAGTCGACCTTTCTGATTCAGCTCAATTCTCTGCAGCGGAGAAGGAACAACCGCATGGTCCAGAAATTCTTCCACTCCGCCCTCTCTGTTTTCATGCCGCTGCCGATTCTCCCGATTCCGGAAGAGTTTTCTCCGCTCCGGAATCTGCTCTTCCGACCGGGATTCTTTCCCGCGGGAATCCTGGAATATTACCTGAAAAGCTCTCCGGAGGAGCAGAAGAGGATTGTGGAAACGCTTCGGAAAAACCACTGGCCGGCGCCGGAGCTTTTTCTGGAACCGGAGCGGAAAGAACAGAATCTGGAACGCATCCGCAAAAAACTGGAAAACGGGATTCCGGAAACCGGAGAACTTGTCTTCTATCTTCAGAATCTCCGGGTGAACGATCTTTCCATTCCGGAAATGGAACGGATCCTGAAGGCGCAGGAGCAGAGGGAGCTCTTTCATCCGCAGGTTCTCCGCCGGTACTGCACGATGCAGGCTGTCCCGCTGGAACGACGCAGGAAAATACTGGACAGCCTCCTGAAATTCGCGGGAGCGGATTATGTCAATTTCACGATTTTCCCATCGGAACTTCAGCCGGTCATCACCCGGAATATGAAAAACATTCTGAAAACGATGTCGGCGGACGAGAAAGAGCGGAGTCTCTGGATGCTTTACAGTTACTGCAACACCTTCTCGAAACGGAGGGATTATGATACCATGTTCCGGGAATATGCGCAGTTCTGTGCGGACTTTCCGGAGAGGGACGGATTTTATTCGGACGGGAATCTTCTTCATTCCAGCTATTCTCCCCCCTGTTCCACGGCCACCATTCTCAATCTGCTCGAGAGCCGTGGACGACAACTTCCCCGGGCTCTGGCCGGAATCGGAGATTTCGAGGCGCTCCAGAGAGTCTTCCGCCAGCAGAGCAGAGGGGAAAAACCGGATCCCAATGCAATCTGGAGCGCGGTCAGCCGGCAGGATCTTCCCGCGCTGCTGAAAATCTGGCTTGCGTTCCAGTGCGGCCGGCAGAAGGAAGCCGGAGAACTGCTTGCCAAACGGGATTCCTCCCTGGACCGGAAGAGTTCCGCCGAACTGCTCAATCTTGCGGCCTTTCATCTCTATTTATCCAACGGGAAGGATGTGGAACGGATCGCGCGCCATCTCCTCGGACGGACCGAAGCCCCGGTTCTGCACCGCCAGTTCGCAGCTGTGCTTCTGCTGAAACTCGCCATGCAGAAGAAAAAGCTGGAGGACCCCGGAATTGCGGACGATCTTCTTTCCACGCTTCCGGGCGGAAGGGAAAAACTCATTCAGATTCTGGAACCGCTTCTTTCGAAACAGCAGCTTGCCGCATTCAGGGCAAAGTATCCGGAACAGCCCCCCTTCCCCGGCAGTACCTATCTGAACCAATCGTTTGCCGGACATTTTCAAAAGAACAGGAAGGAGGCTATCCGCTGTCTGAAAGAGTGTCTGGAGAACGCCATACCGATTTTTCTGGCAAGAGGATACGTCCCGCCCGCCCTCCAGTGGTTCGGGAATCCGCAAGCCCGCGAAGCGCTGGAGCAGGCCGTCCGGGAACTCAAACAGGAAAACAGCGATCCGCTCCTGATCGCCGTCCTCTACGACTTTCTCCTGAAAAATCCGGCCGAGGCGGAAAAATTCTATGCGGAAATTCTGAAACGCGATCCGCACAGCCGCATTGCCTCCGCGAAGCTCTGCGCCCTGCGGAAAAGTGCGGATCCGGCTCTTTTGAAGAATCTGAAGGAGGCACCCGTTGCATTCTGGAAGCTCGCCATTCCCGCACAGGATCGAGAGGGAGCACTCCGCGTGGTCGAGTACTTTTTCCGGAATCTGCCGGACCTGACCGTGAATCAGTATTATTTTCTGACGGGAACGCTGAAGAGCAATGCTCCCCAGCCACCGCCGCCCGCCCTGCAGAAACGGATCGACGCCCTTCTGCTGGAGATGCTGGAATCCGGCCTGAAAAATCCCGATCTGGCAAACAATGCCCGGTTTGAAGCGCTCTGCTTCAGCATGGAACATTCCGAGCCGCTGCCGGAATCCCTGCGGAAACGTCTGATCGAACAGTATACGCCGCAGGAAAACATGTTCAGCCGGATTCCGTATCACCGTTTTTTCCTGCAGGAGTACCGGAGGGATCCCGGAACCATGCGTCCGCTTCTTCGGAAACTGGGATTCGGAAAACAGATGGAGGAGTGGGATCGTCTGGCAGCTTGCCCGGAAAAGGAGTTCGCAAAGGAACTGGCCGAACTGCGGAAGAAGGACGAGAAAGAGAAAGATCTGCGAACCGTCGAACTTCTGTGGATTGCGGGAGAACGGAAGATCACGCTGAATCTTTTTGAACTGCTCTCGCTCTATGAGTCCGGCTTCTCCAGCCTTCTGCTTCAGGATCTGAAACGCTATCTGCGCTCCCTGGACCCGGAGATCCTTATGCAGGAGCTCCTGCGTGCGGGACGCGAACTGCGGAAACAGAATCCGGAGATCGTCGATTCGTACGGCAACTTCCGCGGCAACGTCTCCTATGTTCATCACGATCTCCGGAATTTTCTGACGAAATATTCACTCAAGGATTCGAAGTTCCGCCGGGCTCTTCTGCGCGCCTGCGCGACGGAACCGGAAAACGTACTTCACCGCCCCTATCTCATGTTTGAGGAGGAGAATCTGCTCGAGGTGTTTTCCGGCACTCCTGTCTTCGGCACAATGGCCGACTTCCGGATTCTTCCGGAATGCACGCCTTTTGAACGTCTTCTCACGCAGAGAACCCGACAGAATCTTCTGAAGCAGCTCCAGACGCTTCCGGAAAACAGGCGGACCTTCGGAATGGACATTGCAATCTATCTTCTTCCGACCACAAGACATGTGGAGGATCTGGCAAAAATCCTGATCCGCCGCAAACAGGAGTGGAGCACCCTTTCCGAAGCGCGCAAACAGGAGATTCTCTCGTATCTTCTGGATCTTTCCAGCAATCTTCTGACGGAGTCGTCCTTTTCCGCGGCACCGGAACTGGGCATCCGGAAACGAATCGAAGCCATTGAGAATCAGCGAATCCGGAAGTTTCTCGACCGGAAATCGCTCCGGCACAGCATGGCGTGGAACGAGATGAACAGCGTCTTCCGTTCTGTGGAACGGATTCAAAGCAGCAATCCCGTCCTGGCGGAACGGCTTCTGCGCCACATGAAACAGCTGGCCGACAACGACGGAATCGGAGTGACTCTGGAAAACTGTTCCGCCCAGTATTTCCTCCGTTCGCTGAAGATGGCGCGTCTTCTGCACAAATGCGGCTACCGCTGTCCGCCCAATATCCGCCTTTCCTCACCCGAACGTCTTGCAGTCAACGACCTCCGGGGAGAGAAGAATCCGGATCTTTTCGCTCTTCTGAACGAGCTGCAGGAGATCTATCCCGCCGGAAAACTCAACGAACGCCAGACTTTCCTGATCCTCTGGCACACCCGGAAATTCTGCACCGGCGCTCTTGCGGAACAGTTCCGCGCCGCCCGGAAGAAGGACCCGAAGAATCCGGTCTGGAAAACGGGTCTCCTCTTTACGGAAGCCCGCGAACTCGGCCGGCAGGGGAAAGCGCTCCCGGAGACAATGAAGAAGGAGCTGATCCGCCTGGTCCGTCCGATCGCCGCCCGATTGAACATCGACGATCTCCGCAAGGAGTTCCCCGGCGTCTTTGACGATCCGAAATTCCGGACCGTTCTCTATTCGGCGAAGGTTCGCGCGCTGAACCGCCGGACCCGGAACAATCCGGAACAGGCTCCCGATGAATATCTCCACCTCCTCCGGGAGGGACTGGGCTTCAAAGGGAAAATCCCCAAAGAGGAATTCCGGAAACTGGTCTCTCCGCTCGCCGTGAACTCGCTGGAGACCTTCCCGGTCCTTACGGTGAAAGATGCGCAGAAGATTCTCCCCTTTCTGCTCGAATACGCGCAGTATGTCGGCGACAAGACCAATCTTGAAATTCTGAAGGAGTATACGGATCTTGTCACCCCCGAATACCGCAGGCGGGTCCGCTCCGGCAAAGAGTTCCCTCCCGATGCCGTCGCCGCACTGGAAGCAGCCTTCCCGGAATCCGCGAAACAGGAGAAACCATAACCATGATGAACGGATTTCTTCGAATCAGCCTTCTCGTTCTTCTTCTGGTATCCGTCGTTCATCTTCAGGCGAAGCCGGTTGCGCTGTTTGTCATCGGGCGCGCCGGCTCCCCGGAGCTTGAACAGGAGATCGAGCACACCAGCCGGGAACTGGGAGCGTGGTACAGGAAACACCGGAACGCCGAAGTGCGGATCTGCCGGACCGCCGACGCTCTCCGAAAGGAGTTCTCCCGTCTGACGGAAGAAAAAAACGGCGGAAACACCGACCTCTTCCTGTTCGGGCACGCTTCCGCAAACGGGAAACGGGTCACACTCTCGATGAAAGGCGGACGGCTCAGCGCGGCTGAACTCGACACGCTGCTCCGGAAAACTCCCTGTAAAACGGTTTTTCTGTTCAACACCATGAGCGCCCCCTTTCTTGACGTGCTCCGGAAACCGGGACGGATCCTTGTCTCCGCAACCGATTCCGACCGGCAGCTCAATCCGCCGCGCTATCCGCACTTCTTTCTTCAGGCTCTGAAGGAGCTGGGACCGGAAAAGCCGCTCACCGATTCTCTTTCGCGCGCAGGGGATCTGACCCGCCAGTTCTATGAATCGCACAAACTTGCCATCACAGAGAACTCCCAGTACTTTGACGGTCAGGAGAAACACTCCCATCCGTTCCGCTCCACCCTCCCCGCCCTCGCCCGCACGGTTCCGGAACCGAAAGAGGGGAAAACGGAGAAGCCGCCCCGTCCGCGCGCTCCCCGCGCCGTTGCCGATTCCGCCATCCAGCCGGCTTCGGAAGAGACACGGAAACGGATCGCGGACGCGCAGAAACTTGCCAGACGCTACACCGACTATCCGGCCTTTCTGGTCCGGCGCGACATCTCCGCAATTCTGAATCCGGATCAGACGGCCCGCATCCGGATCGCCGACACGTTCTATTTTCAGACCGTCGCCGGCTGCAAACGCTTTGCTCCCGCGAACAATTCCTCCGCCATTCCGGCGCGCCTGATTGATCCGGACGGACGTTTTCAACGCATCGGGCGCGGACCGATCCCGACACCACGTCCCGGCTCGCTTCTGGAAATCACCCGGGAACAGACCCTCCGTCCCACCGGTCACCTGCCGGACTTCCACGCGGTAATCCCCGTTCAGGCGCCGATTCCGATCGCGTCCCACACCTTCCGAACCAGCGGGGCCGCCGAACGCTACCGGATCCGGAAGTACCATCTGGACAAGCCGGAACTTGCGCCGATTCCTCCGGGACGCCCGGCCGTCGGCCCCCGCGCGCGGATCGTCATAACCACCCTCCCCTCCTGGGAGGAGTTTCTCGCGTGGTGCCGCCGGATGACGGACCGCGCCATGACGCTCGATCCGGACGCGCAGCGTTTCACCGACACACTGCTGCAAGGGGCCCGTTCCGAACGGGAAAAGGTCCGGCGGATCTACACTTTTCTGAACGATCTGCGCTATGTGACCATCCCTCTCGGGGCGGCGGCATTCCGTCCCCGCAGCGCCTCCGCCGTGATCCGCGACCGCAGCGGAGACTGCAAGGACAAGGCTTCCGCACTGGCCGCCATGTGTGCCCGGGCGGGCATCCGCGTGGAACGGGTTCTGGTGCAGCGCGGCGGAACGATCGATCCGGATTTTCCCTCCTGGCAGTTCAACCACATGCTGGCGTATGTGCCTTCGCTGGATCTCTGGCTGGATGCGACCGACGGGCTAACGGCGTTCGGCGATCTTCCTCCCGGCGATCACGGGACACTCGGACTCTCTCTGGATGCACCCGGCATCCGCTTCCGGACGGTCAAAACGACCCGGAGCGCCGGGCAGCTGAAGCGGACGATCCGCCGAAACGGCTCGTCGCTTGAAATTGGAACACACTGTACAGGGCTGTTCGATTATGCGTTCCGAAGACGCCGCAATACACTTCTTCCGGAAACGGAACGGAATTTCTTTGCCTCGATTCTGGAATCGACCATTCCGACCGCCGAGCTGAAATCCTGGACGGTTTCCGCAGGGGAAAGCGACGGCAGCACCCGGTACACACTTCAGGCTCTCTCTCCCCAAAAAGGAGAAACGCCCCTTCCGGCGCCGGATCTTCCCGCCGAACTTCTCCGAAACTTCTCTGCGGAGCGGATTTCCTCTCCGATCCGGCTCTTCGACGGACGGGACTGGGAGATCATCCTCCGTCTGGAATTCCCGGGGAGCAAGCTCTCCTGGAAGCGGGAGAGCGGACCGGTCCGGCTCCGTCTGGAATCGAACGACGACGCCACCACGCTCACGCTGTCGGGCAAAGGGAGTTCCGCCCTCACACCCGAGGAGTATGCGGCAGTCCGCAAAGATCTTCAGGAGATGCGGCGGATTCTCCGTTCCATTTTTTCGAAAGGGTTCCCGTTATGAGACACAGACAAAGGCTGCTTCTGTTTCTTCCACTTTTTCTGATCCTTCTGCCGCTGCACACGCTTTCGGGGGCGGACAAATTTGAGAATGCGCGGGGGAGCCGCATCTCGTGGGCACGTCTCAAATTTCCGACGACGGGGTATCGGAGAGGCGACAGTCTCGGCTGGTTCTACCATCCGAGCGGCGATGTCATCATTGTCGACTGGCTCCGGAAAAACACGTCCATGAACATGAAGCTGGAGTGGAACATTGCCGACATCGACCGTCTTGACCAGATGACCGACTTTCCCCTTCTTTTTCTCAGCGGCAAGGGGGCGATGGCAGCGACGGCGCGCCAGAAGCAGAACCTGAAAGAGTACCTTCTCCGCGGCGGATTTCTCTTTGTGGACGACTGCGTGGCGCTTCGGCAGATCAAGGAGGATCTCTTTTTCGACAGTGTCCGAACCCTTCTCCGGGAAATTCTTCCGGGCATTGAAATGCGGAAGCTTCCCATGTCCGACGGAGTTTTCTTCACCTATTACACGATTACCGACTGGGCACATCTTCAGGGCGTCAACAACGGTCTCTGGGGCGCTTGGTACAAAGGACGTCTTGTTGCGCTGATGAACTCCAGTGATCTTCACTGCGGGTGGGTCGGCTTTCACTTTTCCCGACGTCAGAGGACCTTTGCGCTGAAGATGGCCGCCAACATCTATGTCTACTCCATGTACAACTGACGGAATTTTCTCTCTCAATGTTTTCCGGATCCACCCGGACCGGACAAAACTCTCTTTCCGAGGTTTGGCTCTTTTTTATCAAATCGTCCTTATTTTTTTCTAAAAAATGAAGGTTTTCGAAAAAAGTTCCTTTATATTATCCTCAGACCCGAAAAAAAACAAAAAAGGGATACCATAAAAAAATGATTCAACAACTTCTTAAAAAAACAGAAAATCCTTCTTCTGAATTTCGCGGGGCTCCGTTCTGGGCCTGGAACAGCAAACTGGAACCGGAGGAACTCCGCAGACAGATCCGGAACATGAAAGAGATGGGCCTGGGCGGATTTTTCATGCACTCCCGCGTCGGCCTCAACACCGCCTATCTGAGCGAAGACTGGTTTGCCTGCATCCGTGCCTGCATCGACGAAGCGGAGAAAAACGGAATGCACGCCTGGCTCTACGATGAAGACCGCTGGCCCTCCGGCGCCGCAGGCGGACTCGTGACAAAGGATCATCCCGAATTCCGGCGGAGAAGACTCAAAATCGAGGAACTGGACCACGTTGAATATTCCGATTCCGATCTGGCATGGTTTGCCGCGGAGCGGAGCGGGAAGGAAGCCCGGAATCCGCGCCGTCTGAAAAAGGGAGATGCTCTGAAAGACGGCGAGACGTTCCTCCGCTTCTTTGTCCTTGTCGACGAAGATTTCGACTGGTACAACGGCGGCGCCTATCTGGACACCTGCAACCCGGAAGCCGTCCGGAAATTCATCGAGGTCACCCATGAGAAATACGCGCGGGAAATCCCCGGCGACTTCGGCAGAACCGTTCCCGGAATCTTCACCGACGAACCGAACTACTCCAACTGGACCGATGCCGTGGTGGAAGAGACTCGGAAACGCTACGGTTATGACCTTCTGGATCATCTGCCGGAACTCTTTTTCGTGGTCGACGGAGAGGAGTGTTCCCGCATCCGCCTGAATCATTATGAAATTATGACGGATCTGTTTGTCAAATCGTTCTCCAAACAGATCGGCGAATGGTGCGGGAAGCACAATCTGATGTTCACCGGGCATGTGCTCTGTGAAGACAGTCTGGTCAGCCAGAGCGTGGATGTCGGCTCCGCAATGCGCTTCTACGAATACATGCAGGCGCCCGGAATCGACCTTCTCACCGAACACTGGACCATCTATGACACCGCAAAACAGTGCGTTTCGATGGCACGGCAGTTCGGCCGCAAGATCCGTCTCAGCGAAACCTACGGCTGCACCGGGTGGGACTTCCCGTTCCTGGGCCACAAGGCGCTCGGAGACTGGCAGGCCGCTCTCGGAATCAATCTGCGCTGTCAGCATCTTGCCTGGTACTCGATGGAGGCGGAGGCAAAACGGGATTATCCGGCCAGCATCTCCTACCAGTCGCCGTGGTGCCGTCACTATCCGGTGGTGGAGGATTATTATGCGCGACTCGGAGCCGCGCTCTCCGAGGGTGAGGAGGTCCGCGATCTGCTTGTCATCCATCCGATCGAGTCGACCTGGTTCGGGAAACCGATCTCCGCGATGAACGATGCGGAGAAAGAAGAAGAGAACAACCGCCTGATCTCGCTCCGGAACACCCTGCTGAAAGAAAATATTGATTTCGACTACGGAGAAGAGGAAGTGATGTCCCGTCACGCGCGGGTCGAAGGGAAAAAGCTGTTCGTGGCCATGGCCGAATACAAGGCGGTGGTTCTGCCGCGCATGCGGACGATCCGCACGTCGACTCTGAAGCTGCTGAAGGAGTTTGCCGGAAACGGCGGAACGGTCGTCTATCTCGGCGAGGCGCCCTGCTATGCGGACGGCGAACGTTCCGCGCTTCCTGCGGAAGTCTACAAACTCTTCCGTCCCGTGAAAGAGTGCGAACTGGCGGAAAGCGTTGCAGCCGATGCGCGCAACGTCTCCATCCGCGCGAACGGAGCGGAGATTGATCCGATTCTCTACTCCATTCACAAGGATCAGGATTTTGCCACGCTCTTCCTGTGCAACACATCCATGGATCAGACGACCCGGCAGTTTGATGCACCGCTTTCCAGAGATCGTAAACTGGAGTTCCCCGTGGCGGAAATCGCATGGAAGCAGCCGGAAAACAGAACGGTGTGCGAACTGGATCTGCGGACCGGAAAACGGTATGCGGTCAAGACGACGTATCGGAATGGGTGTCTGGTATTTGAAACGTCGTTTGTTCCGCTGGAGAGCCGTCTGTTCATCGCATCGGACGAAGCGGTCGCCTGTTCCGCGGAAAGCAGAACGGCCCCGAAACTCTCCTCGACGGCTCTCCTGCCACGCTCCGGATGGGAGGTGCTGACCGATGATCCGAACGTCCTTGTGCTCGATCATCCGGCCTGCTCCGCCGACGGGGGATATTTCATGATCCCTGAATATGTGAACCGAGTCGACGACTATCTGCGGGAGCTACTCGGCAAACGGCCGCGCGGCGGCGCAATGGTCCAGCCCTGGTGCCGGCTCAAGGAGACTCCCGCGCGGAGCATCGATCTCCGTCTCCGCTACACCTTCCAGTGCGAGGCTCTGCCCACAGAGATCTTCCTCGGCATCGAGCGTCCCGATCTCTACACCGCCACCCTCAACGGAAAAGAGTTCCCCATGCACGATGACGGATTCTGGTGCGACCGCTCCATGCGGAAAATCCCCGTTCCCGCATCTCTGCTTCAGAAAGGGGAAAACTCGCTGGAACTCCACTGCCCCGCGTATCATGAGCTCCTCCCCGGGCTGGAGACCATCTATCTGCTCGGCAATTTCGGGGTGAAGGGGAATACTCTCACTCCTCCTCCCAAAACCCTTGAAATCGGCGACTGGTGCTCGCAGGGATTCCAGAACTATGCGGGAAATCTCACCTACCGGACCACCTTCCGGAAGCCGGAAACGGATGGACCGGTCGTGCTTGAGATCCCCGAATGGCGCGGCGTCGCCCTCGGAGTCCGTGTCAACGGCAGCGATCCGATCATGATCCCGTGGCCCCCCTTCTCCGCGGACATTACCTCCCTCCTGAAAGATGGAGAGAATGTTCTGGAGATCGAGGTCCTCGGTCATCGCCGGAATTCCCACGGTCCCTTCTATCTCACAACCAAGTGGCCGAACTGGACCGGTCCTGCCGAATTCAAACGGTATCTTGTCACAAACCGTCAGCTCGTTCCCTGCGGTCTTCTGGAACCGCCGGTTCTGAAGTTTTGATCGTTTGTTCAATTGATTATTAAACGGTCGAATGGGCGCCACAAGTCGTTTTCTGCGGCTTGTGGCGTTTTTATTTTTTGGGTTTCGTGCTTCGCACGACCAGCGTTTCGCCGCTGGATCACGACAAGGGCACCCTGCCCTTGACCCGGCTCCGGGATGGGAGAGCGGGGGGGGGGGAAAGTGGGAATAAAAAAGGCTTCCGGGCATGTTGTCTTATGCACGGAAGCCTTTTCGGTGTTGACGGCGGAGATTATTCGGGAATATCTCCGGGTTCCAGTCCAAGAGGCAGAGCTGCGGGACGCTGGCAGGTTGTTGTCAGCATCACCTTCTGTCCAAGTTTGCTGGATTTGTCAAAGGAGAGCATGATCTCCAGGACATGATTGGCCAGTTCGCCGCTGCAGCGGTGCGGCCGGTTGTTCTTCAGAGCCATGGCCATATCCGCCGCGCCGAAGGAACGGCTGTTCTCCGTGTAACCGAACGCAAGCGGCATCTCTTTCCACTCCGGGTTGTGTTCGTAGACATATCCCCACTCCCGGCGGAACAGTTTGACCGGTCCGCCGAACGTATTCGGATCGGGAACCTGCATGGAGCCTTCACTTCCGTAGATTTCGATCGGAGCGTGTCCGTTTTTATAGACGTCGAAGCTCGCGATCATCGTGATGACGGCGCCGCACTGGAACTCGATCACTCCCGTCAGATGGGTGGTGACATTGACCGGATAGCGGTCGTAGGGTTTATATTTGTCCTTGTAGGTTTCGGAGACTTCCGCGCCGAGAGTGCGGTATTCGAACCCTTTGGTGGTCACAGCAGTCACGCTTTTGGCCGGACCGAGCAGATTGACCAGAGCGGTACAGTAATACGGACCGAGATCCAGCATCGGACCTGCGCCGTAATCATAGAAGAACGGAGCCTGTCCCCACTTTTCGGGACCGCGTCCGGCAACGATTGCTGTTCCGGAAAGCGGCTTTCCGATCCAGCCGTCGTCCAGCAGCTTGCGGGCGGTCTGCTGACCGCCGCCGAGATAGGTATCCGGAGCGCAGCCGACGCGGAGCCCTTTCTCCTTCGCCAGACGAATCACCTTCTGAGCATCTTCAAAATCCACTCCGAAGGGTTTTTCCGAATAGGCGTGTTTGCCCGCGTTGAGCGTGTCTATCGCGATCTTGGAGTGAACCTGCGGCGGCGTCAGATTGATGACGATCTCGATATCGGGATTGGCAAACAGCTCCTCATTGGTGACGTTTGCCACGCCGTAGAGTTCATGTTTCTTTGCGGACCGCTCCGGAATGATATCAGAGCACGCGATCACTTCAAGATTGCGGAATTTCTGCGATGCCTTGAAGTACGTGTCGGAAATCATTCCGCATCCGACAATACCGACCTTTGTCGTTTTCATGTCCTGCACAGATCCTGTTTATTTATTGCCGGCCGCCAGACCGTTTTCCACCATGAACTTGTAGCTCTGTTCGATTGCGGAGACCATCTCCGTGTTGCAGTAATCCAGTTCGACGATCACCGCCTGGGTCTGAGCCGGAGCATGAGCGATCAGGTCGCGGATCGGCAGAGTTCCCGTTCCGAGCGGCATCAGTTCCACATGACGTTCCAGAATGCCGTTGACCATCTTGTTTCCATCCACCTTCTGGGATGCGACGCCGTCCTTCATGTGCAGGAGGATCGTATCCTTTGCAAAGAGATCGAGCATCTTGACCGGGTCTTCCGTTCCGAGGTTCGTGGACCAGAAGCAGTCGATTTCGTATTTCACGTTCGGGCAGAGTTCACGATAGATTTCATATTTGAGTTTGCCGTCGATGCGCTGGAACTCGAAATCGTGGTTGTGCTGGAAGAGCGTGAAGCCGTTTTTCGCAAGGATTTCCTGCATCATGTTGGTATTGTCGGCGGTCCGCTTGATGGAGTCCAGATCTTTGAAATCGGGAGCGCCGTAGCCGCAGACGATCTTGTCCAGACCGAGAATGGAGGCGATCTCCATGGATTCCCCGAGGTTCCCTTTCGAACGGGCCCACGGCGAGTGCGACGAAATGATGCCGAGCCCGAGATCATCCAGCATCTTCTTGAATTCGGACGGTTTGATGTCCCAGAATCCGGCCGGCTCAACAAGCTTGTAGCCGATGTCGGCAACCTTCTTCAAAACGGCGGGAAAATCTTTTTCGGCGAGGGTTCTGAGCGAGTAGAGCTGTACTCCAAGTGGAAGCATGGCGTCTGTTCCTTTTTTTTATTTTTTTTACTGTTTTTCTTGACTTCCTTTTAACGGAAAGTATTGTACCCTTTGTTTATTATATCGCTGTTTTGAGCGGTTGCAAATTGACAAAAGATATCTTCTTTTGATGAAAAATATAAAACAGGCAAAATCATGTTCGATCATATTGTAAAATTGAAGACGATCACTCTCTATGCCGCTCCGGATCACGGGAAAGTGACTCCCTCCCCGATCCCGTTCAACACCGAGTGCATCGAGCTGCTGACCGGAGGAACTTTGTTTTTCGAGGTCGAAGGGGAGAGGAAGCAGTTCGGGAAAGGGGCGATCTTCTGGCATGTCTCCCGCGAACGGACCATCTGGGAGACTCTGCCGGGGGATCCCTACCGCTGTCAGGTCTTTCATTTCGAGGCGCGTCCTCCTTCCCGGAGTGTCCCGCGCGTGACGATCTGGAATGCGCCGGAGACTCTCGACCGCTTCTGCTCCGAAACCTTTCAGGCGTTTCATTCCGGAGACAGCGATCCGGCCGCGCTGGCCGCCTACTGCTATGCGGTTCTGCACTGGCAGGCCATCAACTCGGCGCCTCATCCGGGCCAGATCCGACCGGAACCGCTGCGAAGAGCCGTCAAATATCTCGACGAGCACTTCTTTACCGGCATCACGCCCGACGATATCGCCAATGCCGCCGGAATCAGCCGTCCCTATCTTTTCAAGCTCTTCAAGGAGGAGCTGCAGACCAGTCCCCATCAGTATCTTCTCAAACTGCGCCTGAACATGGCAAAACGGCTCCTTGCCGGCGAGAATTTCTCCATCAAGGAGATCGCCGCCGAATGCGGATTCGAATCTCTGGAAGTCTTTTACCGCCAGTTCAAAAACGCCACGCAGACCACTCCCGCCGATTACCGCCGCGAGTACTCCCGCTACCGCTGATGAAAAAAAACGATCCGCCGCATCCCCGCACACTGCACGGTTCCGCAACGGATCGTTCGGGAAGATCGACTTCCCCGTCCCGGAAAAATCCGGACTGTTTTTTTATGCGTTGGCGAGCGCCTGATCGAAGTCGGCAATAATGTCGTCAATATGCTCCAGGCCGACCGAGACGCGGATCAGATCCGGCGAGACTCCGGCCGCAATCTGCTCCGCCTCGCTGAGCTGACGATGCGTCATGCTTGCCGGATGCAGCACGCAGGTGCGCAGATCCGCCACATGCACCGCGATAGCAGCGACTTTCAGCGAGTTCATCACCCGTTCCCCGGCAGCCATGCCGCCCTTGACTCCGAAACAGAGAACGCCGCTGCATCCCTTCAGATACTTCTTTGCCATCGCGTATTCCTTGTTGTCGGGCAGTCCCGGATAGTTCACCCAGCCGACCTTCGGATGATTCTGCAGATGTCTGGCCAGCGCCAGAGCGTTCGAGCAGTGACGTTCCATGCGGACATGCAGGGTTTCGGCCCCCATCATGGAGAGGAATGCATTGAACGGCGCCATTCCGCTTCCGAGGTCGCGGATCCACTGGACCCGCAGTTTGACCGAATAGGGAGCCGCGGGGAAGTCGCGGGTGTAGACGGTTCCGTGATAGCTCTCATCGGGATCGACAAATTCCGGGAATTTTCCGTTTTTCCAGTCGAATCCGCCCTTTTCCACAATGATTCCGCCGACGCTTGTCGCATGGCCGTCGATATACTTGGTTGTGGAGTGGGTCACGATATCCGCGCCGAAGTCGAACGGACGGCAGAGGAACGGGGTCGGGAACGTGTTGTCCACGATCAGCGGCAGCCCGTGCCGGTGCGCGACGCGGGCGAACTTTTCCACATCCAGCACAATCAGAGCGGGATTCGCCAGCATCTCCGCGAAGATCGCCTTTGTGCCGGGACGGATCGCCGCTTCCAGCTCCTCCTCCGTCGCTTCCGGCGAGACAAACGAGAAATTCAGTCCGGTCTTCTTCAGCGTGTTCGTGAACAGCGACACGGTTCCGCCGTACAGACTCGATACCGCCACCACATGATCTCCGCACCGGGCGATGTTCATCAGCGCCAGAGCATTGGCATTCTGACCGGAACTTGTGGCAACCGCCATCACACCGCCTTCGAGAGCGGCGATTTTCCGTTCGAAGCAGTCGACGGTCGGATTGGCCAGACGCGTATAGAAGAATCCGGGCCGTTTCAGATCGAAAAGATCCGCCACGCTCTGCGCGTCATCATATTTGTACGTTGTGCTCTGCACGATCGGCTGGACGCGCGGACCTCCGTTTTCGGGTTCGTATCCGGCCTGAACGGCAATGGTTTCCAGTTTCCAGTTTTCTGTATTCATCGTTTTCTATCCTCAAAAAGTTCTGTGAACAAATTTTCCGTTGACAAGGGTACCGACGACCCGTCCCTTCGCCCGGTAGCCGCCGAACGGCGTATTGCGCGATTTCGAATGGAACGTGGAGGGATCGATCACATGTTCCGCATCGACATCCAGGATGGTGATGTCGGCCGGATTTCCGATTTTCAGATTTCCAATATCCAGTCCCAGCACCTCCGCCGGCCCCTTCGTGAATTTCGAGATCAGATGCGGCAGAGAGAGCACCTGCTTGTGATACAGCTCCGTGCAGCAGACCGGGAACGCGGTTTCGAGGCCGATGATGCCGAACGGCGCGTAATCGAATTCCACCATCTTCGCGGTCATGGTATGCGGAGCGTGATCGGTGGCGATCACAGTCAGCGTATCGTCGGCCAGCCCTTCCAGAATCGCCTGCCGGTCCTCTTCGGAGCGGAGGGGCGGATTCATCTTGTAATTGGAATCGAAGCGTTTGATCTCCACATCGGTCAGCGCGATGTGATGCGGCGTTGCCTCGCCCGAGACGCGGATTCCTTCCGAGCGGGCCTGCCGGAGGATCTTCACGCTCTCCCGTGCGCTGACATGCTGCATGTGAATCTTCCAGTCGGTCAGCCGGGAGAGGATGATGTCGCGATAGATCATCAGCTCCTCGGCCGCGCCGGGCATGCCCTTCATTCCGAGCAGCACCGACCACTGTCCTTCATTCATCACGCCTTCGGCCTCCAGGAAGGTGTCTCCGCAGTGGTCGAGAATCGGCAGATTGAAGGTTTTGGAATAGTGGACGATGTGGCGCATAAGCTGGTGATCCTGCACGCAGCGGCCGTCATCCGACAGTGCGACCGCCCCCGCCGCCGCCAGCGATCCGATGGCCGACATCTCCTTGCCTTCCAGATTCTTCGTCATCGCTCCGCAGGGCAGCACCTTGACCACCCCCTCGTGTTCCGCATGCGTCAGCACGAAATGGATGGTTCCGGGATTGTCCGCGCAGGGCGAGGTGTTCGGCATCGCGACAATGGAGGTGAATCCCCCGGCCGCGGCCGCCAGCGTTCCGGTGTGAATGGTCTCCGCCGCGGTGTTTCCGGGATGGCGGAGATGGACATGAAGATCGACAAATCCGGGTGTCAGCACCCGTCCTTTCAGATCGATCCGTTCCGCGTATTTCACATAGGCCGGATCGGCGATTTTTCCGTCGCTGACTGCAATATCGGTCACAGCGTCCAGGTTCTGAACGGGATCAATCACTCTGGCGTTTTCAAAAATGTAATTCATTTCAAGCACCCCGCAACAAGAAAGAGGACCGCCATCCGAACGGCCAGTCCGTTGGTTACCTGTTCAAGAATGACGGACTGGGGTCCGTCGGCGAGTTCGGAATCCAGTTCGACTCCGCGGTTGATCGGCCCCGGATGCATAATCAGCGCATCCGGCTTCAGATATTTCGCGGTTCCCGCATTGAGCCCGAAAACCTTGGAATACTCTCCGACGCTCGGGAAAAATCCCGACCGCTGCCGCTCATGCTGAATCCGCAGCAGATTGACCACGTCGGCGCCCTCCAGAGCGTCCTTCATATTGTGGCAGACCCGCACACCGACTTTTTCAAACATTGTCGGAGTCAGCGTGGAAGGACCCGCAAGCGTCACATTGGCGCCGAGTTTCAGCAGTCCCCACATGTTGCTGCGGGCGACACGGCTGTGGAGGATATCTCCGATGATCGAAACGTTGAGTCCCTTGATCGTTCCTTTTTTCTCCCGGATGGTGAACAGGTCGAGCAGCGCCTGCGTCGGGTGGCTGTGCGCGCCGTCGCCCGCGTTGACGATTCCCGGACGGACCAGCGGAGCAAGGAAGTTCGGCGCCCCCGCCGCCGAGTGGCGCATGACGATCAGATCCACCTGCAGAGCCTCGATATTTTTCACGGTGTCCAGCAGAGTTTCGCCTTTCCGCAGACTGCTGGAATCCGCATTGATATTGATGATGTCGGCGGAAAGACGCTGTTCCGCGAGTTCAAACGAGGTCCGTGTCCGCGTGCTCGGCTCGATAAACAGATTCACCACGGTTTTTCCCCGGAGCGCAGGAACCTTCTTGATCTTGCGCTGGGAAACCTTCTTGAATTCCGCCGCGGTATCGAGGATGCAGAGTATCTCCTCGGCCGAGAGATCATAAAGGCTCAGCAGGTCTTTTTTCGTCCACTTGAAATCCATGCTCATCTCCCAATCTTCTTTTCCAGTATTTTAACAAAGTCGGATCCGTCTATTTCCACCCAGTGAACGGAGATTTTGAATCCCTCCGGAATCGAGATGGCCATTCCCGTGTAGTCGGCGGCGATCGGGAACTCGTGACATCCCCGGTCGAACAGAACGGCCAGACGGATGATTGCGGGCCGGCCGAAATCGGTGATCGCATCCAGTGCCGCCCGGATCGTGCGTCCCGCCTGGAGCACGTCGTCGCAGAGAATGACGGTTTTCCCATTGATATCCGGAATATTGGTCTCATGGATCACCGGCAAGGTCCGGCGCATGCCGATATCGTCGCGATACATGGAAATGTCGAGCGTCCCGACCGGGATTTCCACACCCAGCTTCTCCTTTATGTAGCGCGAGAGCCGATTCGCCAGCGGCACGCCTCTTCTCTGAATCCCGAGCAGAAGCAGATCCTCCGTCTTCTCCCTGAATTCCGCGATAATCTCATCCCCGACCTTTTGAAGGGTGGCCGCGATCTGTTCCGCTTCAAAGATCCTGCCCGGTTTGTCAAACTGCATCTAAGTAATCCTCCATCCTGGTCTTCTGATCCCGGCGGGTGCGTGAAAAAGCGTTCCGGGGGATTTTTCCTGCGTCCGACATCCGCTTCCCGAGTGGTTCTCTCCCGACATCCTTCTTTTCCGGTGAAAGATCCTCTCGGAAAGCCGTGTCTCTAAAAAAGAGCACTATACTACAATTTTTCAATTTTTCCAGAACCCAATCCGTCGCAATCCCAGTTTTCCCGGATTTTCTTTGTGTTCTCCGCCCCTTCCTCTCTTCCATCCCCCATTTCCGTCCAAAAAAAAACCGGGGGAACGTTTCCGCTCCTCCGATTTTCCAAACCCCGTTTCATTTCAGCCGGTCAGACACTGGCCGTCATGTGGGAAAGTTCCGCCTTCCCCAGCGGATACACTTCAAATCCGATCTCGAACAACTCCTGATGATTCAGGATATTGCGTCCGTCGAACAGGAACGCCGGCTTTTCCATCGAGTCGAAAAGACGCTTGTAATCCAGTTCCGCAAACGCCTTCCAGTCCGTGACCAGCGCAATCGCATGAGCGCCCTTTGCGGCCTCATAGGGATCCTCGCAGTATTCAATCCGATCCTCATACCCCTTCATGTCCAGACGGGCGTTCGGCAGAGCCTGCGGATCGTGAATGGCCAGTTTCGCATGTTCTTCAATCAGCATTTTTGCAATGTAGATGGCCGGCGATTCCCGGGTATCCCCCGTATCCGCCTTGAAGGCGAATCCGAACAGGGCGATTCTCTTTCCGGAGAGGGTGTTGAACATCGCTTTGACAATCCGGTTTGCGAAGCGGCGTTCCTGATAATCGTTCATCAGCACCACCTGTTCCCAGTAGCGCGCCACCTCCTGCAGATTGTACTGTTCGCAGAGATAAACCAGATTCAGAATATCCTTTTTGAAGCAGGAACCGCCGAATCCGACACCGGGTCGGAGGAATTTCGATCCGATCCGGGAGTCCATGCTGACCGCCCGGGAGACCTCGGCCACATCCGCCCCCGTGCGTTCGCAGAGAGCGGAAATGCTGTTGATCGAGGAAATTCTCTGCGCGAGCATCGCATTGGACACCAGTTTCGACATCTCGCTGCTCCAGACATTCGTTGTGAAAATCCGGTCCCGGGGCACCCAGTGCGCATAGAGATCCACCAGAGTCTGCATGGCTTCGTGGCTGTCGGGCAGAGTCATGGATCCGATCAGGACCCGGTCCGGGAATTCCAGATCCCGGATTGCCGTTCCCTCCGCCAGAAACTCCGGATTTGAGAGGACATGGAACTCAATTCCCCGCGGATTCGACTGCAGGATCCGGTGAATCGCCTCCGCCGCCCGAACGGGAAGCGTGCTTTTTTCCACCACGATTTTAGAGGAATCCGCATGTTCGGCGATCAGACGCGCACATTTCTCCCAGTATTGGAGATCGGCGGCCTTTCCGGCTCCGGCGCCGAACGTTTTTGTCGGCGTATTGACGCTGACAAAGATAATATACGCATCCTTGATTCCCTGAATCACGTCGGTTGTGAAGAACAGATTTCTTCCGCGTCCTTTCTTCACGACGTCCATCAGTCCCGGTTCATAGATCGGCAGGGATTCCGAGTTCCACCCGGCGATGCGCTGTTCATTGATGTCCGCCACGGTCACCGTGTAGTCCGGACATTTTGCCGCGATCATCGCCATCGTCGGACCGCCGACATATCCGGCCCCGATGCAAAGGATTGATTTCTTATTCATCAGCTACCCTCTCCTCTTCCAGCCAGATGAATCAATTTTCGGACATGTAGTTCGGAGCATCCTTGGACATGATGATATCATGCGGATGCGCCTCTTTCAATCCGGACGAGCTGACACGAATCACTTTTGCCCGCTGACGCAGTTCCGCAATCGTCCGTGTTCCGCAGTATCCGAGGGAGTAGCGCAGTCCGCCTGCGAACTGATGGATCACTTCCCACAGAGCTCCGCGATACGGCACCATTCCCTCCACGCCCTGCGGCACCAGCAGTTTGCTGTTGTCCACATCGCACTGGCCGTAGCGTTCGCGGCTTCCCTTGTTCTTCTTCATGGCTTCGAGACTGCCCATTCCGCGGTAGAGCACATAGCGTCGTCCATGATGAATAATCTTTTCTCCGGGGCTTTCCAGCGTGGCGGCCAGCACTGATCCCATCATCACGGAAGAGGCTCCGACCGCGAAGGCCTTTGCCACATCGCCGGACTGTTTGATTCCGCCGTCCGCAATCAGCGGCAGTTCATCGCCGATGGCCTTGCGGACCTGATAGACCGCGGTCACCTGCGGCGTTCCGACTCCGGCCACCACACGGGTGGTGCAGATGGATCCGGGACCGATTCCGACTTTGACGGCATCCACACGAGCTTTTCCCGCCTCGCCGGTCGCGACGTTTCCGGCGACCACGTCAATATGCGGATAACGGTTCTTCAGAATTTTCACGGTTTCGATCACCCCTTTGGAGTGGCCGTGAGCGGTATCGATCACGAACGCATCCACTTCGGCAGCGGCCAGAAGTTCGATGCGGCGTTCCTCATAGGGTCCGATAGCGGCGGCGACGCGCAGCCGGTGTTCCGGGTCGCGGTTGTAGGCCGGCGCATCGTTCTGTATCAGCGTCTTCACATCCGAGAAGCTGTAAAGACCGGTCAGGCGGCCGTTTTCATCCACGGTCGGCAGTTTTCCGATCTTGTTTTCCTTCATGATCTTGTACGCGGTCTGCAGTTCGGTTCCCTGCGGAGCGGTGATAACGTTCCGGGTCATGACATCGGCCAGCTTCTGCGTATAGTCCGAGAGATATTTCACATCGCGGGCCGTCACAATTCCGACCAGACGCCCGTCGGAATCCACGATCGGGAATCCCGAGAACGAATACTGTTTCTCCTCCTTCACATTCAGCATCTCTTCGACGGTCTGCTCCGGCGAGAAGGAGATCGGCGTCCGGATGAATCCGTTCAGATAATATTTGACTTTCCGCACCTCGTCGGCCTGCGCCTCCGGGGTGAGGTTCTTATGGATCACGCCGATTCCGCCGAGTTTCGCCATGGCGATTGCCATTTCGCTTTCGGTCACGGTGTCCATCGCGGCGCTGACAAACGGGATATTCAAACGGATATTGCGGGAAAACGACGTTTCAATACTGGTATCATTCGGAAGAAAATCCGCGTACTGGGTTACGAGAGAGATGTCGTCGAAAGTGAGGCCTTCGTGTTTGAAGGTCGCCATGAAATCGTCCATGAAAGCATTGCCCATTTGATGTCTCCTTTTAAGATGGGCCGCATGCGATGCGGCAACAGGAATCTACAGTCCTTTTGCCTCTGAAATATAGCCCGGATTTCTGCAATATCAAGTTTTTTTCACAGGAAAGTATGTTTTTTCTCAAAAAAGGCTTGCAAAAAAAAGGAGTTGTGATACCGTAGAACCAGTTTAATGAATCAAAGGAAAAAGAAAGAACCTGAAACGGGGGAATTTTTTATGAAACATACATTGCGCGCCGCGCTCTGCCTTCTGCCGCTCTTTCTGGCGGCCCAGCCGGAAACGTTCAAATTGACGGAAGGTATTCTGCAGAAGAGAGATTTCACCGGAACGATTGAATATGCAAAAACCGCGATTATCTCCTTTGAAAGCAAGGGAAGACTCGACTTTGTCGCATCGGAGGGGCAGTACGTCCAGTGCAGCGTGTTCGACAAGAACGGCAGTCTGGTGAAAAAAGGAGATCTGCTGGCCCGCCAGGATACCGATCTGCCGACCAGCGATCTAAAGATCGCGAAGGCCGAACTTGCCCGGGCAAAAGCGGTTCTGAAGGAGAAAACCCTGAATCTGGAACGCGACACAAAACTCAGTAAACGAGAAGCTGTCAGCGCCCGCCAGTTCCAGGAGACCCAGATGCTTTACGACACGGCGCTGATCGACACCCAGAAAGCGGAACTGGCCGTCAAACGGGCGACTCAGGTTCTGGACGCCTGCTACATCTGGACCCCGTTCAATGCGTTTATCGAAGAGGTCTACCGTTCGGAAGGCGCCGCGGTCGATGTGGGCAATCCGGTGATGAAAATCTCGATGATTGATCCGGTCAAGCTCCAGCTGAAACGGACTCAGGAGCTCAGCGAGCTTCTTCCGCAGACCACACAGATTCTGGTCTATCCGCGGGATTCCGCCATTCCGGTGCCCGCCTGGTTTGTCGGTCAGAATCTTTCCGCCGAAAACCTGACCTGCTATGTGGCCAATCCGCGAGTCACGGAGACCTATCTCACTCCGGACGGACAGCAGCTGCCGACCTTTGATTTTCTGACTGCGGTCCTCACCATTCCGGAAAAGAGTTCGCTCGCGCCGTTCTGGATCCCCGAAAACGTGATCCGGAAGGACGACAAAGGATACTATGTCTGGAGACTGACCGGTATACCGGATACAACCATCGGGAAACTCATTCCCAGCATCACCCGTCTGGAAAAAGTCCGGATCGAAACGACGGATCTCTACATCCAGTATGGAAACATGATCCGCCAGGGAGTGAAATCCGCCACATTGAAGACCGGGGACATCCTCGCGGCGGACGTTTCCGAGTCCATTCCGGATCACGCACTGGCGGTTTACAGCAGAAAGCATCATCGTTTCCAGATCGGCGAAACGGTCCGGGTCGTCTTCTTCACCGGAAACTCCGAGCATGTCTTCCACGTTCCTCCGCAGGTTCTTCACACGGAAGCGGACGGAAAAGGCAAATATGTTCTGGTCAAACGGGAAAAGGAGCCGGAAAAAATTCCGGTCTCCGTTCTCCGCCGGGTCAACGCATATCTGCAGATCTTTTCGGAAAAACTCGCCGCCGGCCAGGAGCTGATCCTTCAGGACAAGTGACCGGGAACAGCTTTTTCCGGAACTTCACACAACAAAAAAGCTCGATTCTTTTGCAGGAACCGAGCTTTTTTGTTTTAAGAGTTTTTCTTCGAAAAAGCGAGAAAGCGGATCAATCCTCTTTCTGCTTGGCATTCCGCTGACGTCTGCGTTCGAGTTCGGTCAGGAGCTTCTTGCGGAGACGGATATTTTTCGGAGTGACCTCCACATATTCATCGTCGGCGATGTACTCCAGGGCCTCTTCCAGACTCATTTTCTGAGCGGGAGCGATCTTCAGATTGCGGTCGGATCCGGCCGCGCGCATATTGGAAAGATGCTTTTCGCGCTGCGCATTGACCTCGATATCCCCCTCCTTGCAGTGTTCGCCGAGGATCATTCCCTCGTAGGTGTCGACACCGGGATCGATGAAGAAGGTCCCGCGCTGCTGGAGACCGTCGATGGCATAGGGGACCGCCTTTCCGGTTCCCATGCTGATCAGGACGCCGTTGGTGCGCTGCGGGATCTCGCCGCGATAGGGGGCGTATTCCAGGAAGCGATGGGACATGATCGCCTCTCCGGCGGTGGCGGTCATCACCTTGCTCCGGAGACCGATCAGGCCGCGGGTCGGAATTTTGAATTCGAGAAGCTGACGGCTCAGATGCTGTTCCATCTTCACCATCTCTCCGCGGCGGACGCCGACCAGCTCAATGACTTTCCCGGCCGCGCCGTCGGGGACATCGACCGTCAGCGTTTCAATCGGTTCGCACTTCCGTCCGTCGATCTCCTTGTAGATCACATGGGGCTGCGTGATGGTCAGTTCATAGCCTTCGCGGCGCATGTTTTCGATCAGGATGGAGATATGCAGGACGCCTCGTCCGCTGACTTTGAAACCGTCGCCGAGTTCCTCGACGCGCAGAGCGACGTCGCGTTCGGCCTCCTTGAGCAGACGCTCCCGGATGTGACGGCTGCTGATGAATTTTCCCTCTTTTCCGAAGAACGGCGAATCGTTCACGCGGAAGACCATGGAGATGGTGGGTTCGTCGATGGCGATCGGGGGCATGGCCTCGGGCGTGAGCGCGTCCGCGATCGTGTCGCCGATGTCGATTCCCTCGATTCCGACGATGGCGCAGAGGTCGCCGCAGTCGATATGATCGGTCTGCTTGCGGTCGATTCCCTCAAAGGTGAACACCTGCTTGATGGAGGCGGGGTGCACGCTGCCGTCCCGTTTGACCACGCAGATGGGCTTGGAAACGTCGAGCGAGCCGCGATGGACCCGGCCGATGCCGATTCGTCCGACATAGTCGTTGTAATCGAGAGTGGTGATCTGCATCTGGAGCGGACCTTCGTTCATCGGCGGCGGAGGGATGCAGTCGATGATGGCGTCCATCAGGGGAAGGATGGAGTCGCGTTTTCCGTGCTCCAGATCGGTGGTGGCCCAGCCGTTGCGTCCGCTGGCGTAAAGGAGGGGGAAATCGAGCTGTTCGTCGTCGGCATCCAGGCTGACGAAAAGATCAAAGATTTCGT
>ERZ824600.1455-NODE-1455-length-29126-cov-7.340718_pt1 | contig 29126 bp, 28 predicted proteins | sample MGYA00519933_ERZ824600 | MGnify/ENA primary metagenome ERZ824600 (study PRJEB31778, sample SAMEA3449178) | human gut metagenome | biome: human gut; feature: human-associated habitat; material: faeces | place: United Kingdom | collected 2010/2012 ... | reverse complement strand
AACTTCTTCCTCTCAGAGACTGCAAACCAATTTGCGCATAATGCTGGACACTACCCGCAGACCTTGACAGGGTGCTTGTGATTGATGAAGCCAAACGGGAGCTTACCCTGTCCGACGAGCGCATAGAGAAAGCAATCATGCAGAACGGGGCGCGGCTGATTATCCTTGACCCCATACAGGCGTATATGGGCGACAAAGCCGACATGAACAAGGCGAATGAAGTGCGCCCTATCTTCCGCCGCCTTGCCGAAGTCGCGGAGCGTACCGGGTGCGCCGTTATCCTTATCGGTCACTTGAACAAATCCGCCGGAGGGCAGAGCGCATACAGAGGTTTAGGGTCTATCGACTTCCGCGCCGCAGCCCGGAGCGTCCTGTTAATCGGGCGCGTGAAGCGTGAGCCGAATGTGCGCGTTATCGTCCATGACAAATCTTCCCTTGCGCCGGAGGGGAAGCCCGTCGCCTTTTGCCTTGACCCGGAAACGGGCTTTTCATGGATAGGCAAATATGACATAACCGCCGACGAACTGCTGTCCGGCGCGGGCGGCAACACCGCCACCAAGACCGAGCAAGCCGAGAAGCTGATACTTGACTTACTGGCAGACGGAAAGGAGCTTGCCAGCGAGGAAATAGAGAAAGCCGCCGCAGAAGCCGGGATTTCTGCCCGCACCGTCCGAGCGGCAAAGAGAAACCTTGACGGGCGCATAACCTCAAAGCGCATCGGCGCGGCGTGGTATCACGCCCTTAAAAAATGAAGTGGCAAAATCCAAGTGGCAAAACCCAGATACCTTGCCACTTTGCCACTTCGCCACTTCGATTTCAAACAGCCGCTCTTTGTTACGCAATAGGGGGCTTAAATCCCTTGTTTTGTAAGGCTTCCAGAGCGGCAAAACGACGGGGCGGAACATTATCTCACCGCGCCCCAAAACGGCGTTCTAATGCGTGACAAACGCCGGAAATTGACCTTAAAACGAACATCTGAAAGGAGAGCCTATGAACGATAAAACCATGAACAGCACCACCACAGACCTTTCCCCTCTGACCGTAAAGAACGCTCCGCAGCCAGACCTTGTTAAAAAAATCGGCGGCACGACCTTTGACATCCATATCCATTTCAGCGAAACGAGCCGGGAAACCTTTGCCGACAAAGTTGTACGCCTTATTCAGAACGACGGCGACAATGCAACCGCTTAAAAACAGATATTTTTTCTCTTGTTCCTTATTGACAAGTACCGAATGGCACCCTGCTAATTAATTGTTCCACTTTGTCTGCTGAATAAGGGCTATCGCAAAATCGAGAAATTCATCAGGAAACACATTGCAAAAATAGGCATCCAAAAGATCTTTTACTGCTTCTTTGGACTCCTGGGCATCTATTTCTGCTGAAGTGGGATATTTCTTAAAAACCCTTTGGGTTCAGCATTCAACAAATGATAATAATTTAGGCTATACTTACACTTTACTTCTCCGATGCGAGGCGTAATTTCTGCCACTTTCTCAAAAATCGGTTTATTAGAAAGATCGCTATTGAGGCCATGCGGAATAAACATATAGTTGAACAAAGAATTCCTATATCGCTTGATTTGTGCGGGATAGGTATAATCGATATCATATTTCGTAGTCTTAATGTGCAGTGTTCCATGTTCTCCTATGGTAAAATGTTCCACACTGTAGCTACTACTATTATTGAAAAACTCCTTTAGTTCTTCTGCATTTGAAATCTTCAGCGCATAGTGCTCGCCATTCTTCGTTACTTTAAAGAAACTACAGATTGCCGCAAGGGATTTGCATCGAATCACCTGGTTGGCGTCTTCCTCATCTTCGCAATACTTATATGCAGCTAGCATTTTACCCCTGGTCAGCGCGTGCGAGGATGTGTAATCGAATAGCCAATGATCAATCCGTTCTGTCCAATTCGGCAGGCGAACGATGTTATAAAACGTCTCGCTTTCCTTTTTGTTTGCAAAGATTGAGAATAACACCGATGCACAAAAGACGCTATATGCGGACTTATATTCCTTTTTTTCATGTGATGCGCCATCAAAATACGAGAGTATGTATTTCATCGCAAGAATTTTGGGGATCACTTCTTTTTCAGTGAGGATTTTCTTCAACATGGTATGACAGTTGCATATATCCACAAAATCAACTCGTTGAGGACAAACAAAAAGTCTTTTAAATGCCGCAGATGGCGCATCGCTCTCCACAATATCTATCATTATAGACATACAAGTATTCAGGCGAGTCAATGATTTCTGCAAATACTCTCTATCTCTAATCGCTTCAATTAAATGGCTTCCTTCATAAAACTTCGTGTCGCCACTTCTAAATTCAGCTGTCAGGCCAAATGTTTCACCAAATTTCAATGCAGCATATTCGCAAACGCCACCTCTTGGCAAATATAAATCGCAATAAAAGAAATGCTCATACATCTTCATCAAGGGGTATCTTTTCTCATCAGAGCCTTGAGATACAGCGTTCAACTGGCGTGAACAAGATTTGTTTCGTTGCCACAGTTTCTTGGTTTCTTCTCGATCGTCTTGGCTAAACAGGTGTCCTTTGAAAATGTCTTCAGTGTCAAGGCGCACACCTTTTAAGTTAACATCTAAAAAGTATTGGATGCTAATGTTGTTATTTTCCGAATAGCTGGCAATGATATTGACATCGGAACCGCAGAGATTGTCAAGCAAGCTTTGTGCCTTGTGTCGGTCAGATAATAGTTCCGACTCGGAAATTGTGTCCCACAGTTTCCGAATTCGAAGGTACTGACTGTACTTGTCACTCTCCATTGCAGCGTTCCACTCTTGTTCTGAGATAGCAGAACTATCAAAGTACACCTCTAACAGTTTCTGAAAATCAGTAAAGCTTTCGTTAATGAGAGGACACGTTTTAGGAATAGCTATCTGTGTGCCATATTTTTTCTTAATGCAAAAGATAATCAGCAATAGAATCGTTGTTCGCTGCTGTCCATCAATGATTTCGCATGTATGATCGCTCTTTATGGTTAAAATAACATTCCCTAAAAATCTTGTGCCGCGACTCAAATCGGATAAAAGCATTTTTGCATTATGCTCTTCCCAACGAAGTTCTCGTTGGAATTCCGGTATCGAGAACTTCCTATCAGCCGCGAGTGTAATTGTCTGCGCCTGCAGAGTATTGGGCTTAACAGAAAGTTTTACCTCTGCTGTTGACAAAAAGCTCTTTACATTTGTAATTGTACCTACAATATCCCCCATGATGAAGACCTCACGTTCTTTCTCTCATTCGTGAAACAGCATATTTGGGCCTGTAAATTATAAGTCTTCCAACAACAAATCGTCTGGCAACGCATCAATATCCAGATTTCTTCCTTCTACCGTAGACGTTAAGAAATTCTTGATATTCTCCATTGACTCAACCGGCGAATCCCCAATATGCTCTACCAACTTTGTAACACCAAAATTTGCAAATTGCGTTAGAAAATCAATCTTTTTAAACCCCGACTTTTCACCGAAGGCCAACTCCAATCGTTCTTCTTCTGAGAACGGCTCAGTTGTCGTGGAAAGGATGGCGGCCTGAAACATGAAGTCCAGCTTGCCATTATCGTTGTTGTGGAACACGTTTCTCGGGATGCTACGGACCTCCTCACCATTTTCTTCAGGCTTTTGAATTCGCTGGTCATACATAATTCCAATGGACATAGAGAGCATATATAGCATGTAATGAGGACGCGCCCTAAAGATCGGAGATAATGCATCTATGGCTCTATTCCAAGCTGTTCCACGGAGCAGAACATCAGTTGTTAATTCCATAAATGACCCTCCTCAACCCTTGCTACATTTTGCTCATCATTACTAACGATGGTCCATACATGTCCAATCTTATCCGAAGGAAATGCTCCGTGAAGATCGTCTTTAGAGAACAGAATTACCTGCGGTGCAAATGTCGGCATAATATCAACAACATTTTGCCTGTTCTCGGTGCCCAACTTTGAAAACGGAGCATCCAAAACCAAAGGATATTCCTTGGTAGCTAAATGCTTTTCGCTACGGAGCATTTTAAAAATACCGCCAATATAAGCAAAAGACACAACAGCAAATTGTCCCTCAGACTTTGACTCATCATTAAAATTATCAACTACACGCATCGCAAATTCGGGGCTAACAATAACCTTCCGCTTAGTCTTAAGCATATCGTCAACCAAGCTTTGGATATCCATCTCCAAGCGCTTGCTGTATTCTTCGGATGCAGTCTCAAGCTGATGCTTAAAATGTTCCGCAACTTGTTCCATAATTCTAATCTTTTGGATTACTTTAGCGCTGGATTCATTTTCTGCTGTTAACTTATCATAACCCTGCATTTGCTTTTTGAGATAAATTTCCAATTTTCTCTGTTCAGTGCTAATTGTACTAATAAGCGCATCGAGATCTTTGATTTCTTGCTCTGCTTGTTGACGGGCAACAACCAAGTCCTCGATATCAGGACTTTTCTTTTCTGCTTCATCCAGCTCACGGATTTGCTTATCGCAAAGAGCAGCCTGTTCGTTATTATCCAACACCAAGGTGATAAACTCCTCAATGCGAGATTTATCATATCCGCGTCCCCAACTCTTCGCGGTTTTTGTGAAGTCCTGATAAAGGCTGGTAAAAGAGCGTGGGGGCAGCATATCAAGATAATGTTGAATGTGCTTACGCTCTGTTGAGCAAAGCGGATTACCACAAATGCATTCTCCCGTGTTTTCATCCAACAGGTAAGCAATCAGCTTTTTTGTGATACCACTTGGTAAACGATCCTGTTCAACCTTGAGATGGATTTTCTGCTTTGCATCATCTACTGCTTTGGAAATTAACAGCTGTGGGAACACATCAAGAACCGCATCACCAAAACGTCCCTGGATGTCAGTTGCGTTTTTCAGGAATGTATCCCGCTGTGCTTTCAACGCCTTGCGCTGACGCTCATAATCAGCTTTGGATTTGAAACCGCCAATTTGCTCCGATACACTTACAAGCAACGCCTGCATTTCGGCTTTTTTAGTTTGTGCCTGTTCCAGTTCATGTGTGAAGCGGTCAATCCTGTTCTGCGCATTTTCAATATTGGTTTTAACTGCTGCAATCTGTCCACCGCTGGCAATTGTCCCTTTGTTCAAATACAATTTGCCAAGCACAGTAGTTTTTAAGTCTGTACGTCCAATATGATCAATTGCAGCTTCCAACACATCCAAATCAAACATTGAATACAACGCCTTGCGAAGCTTGCTGGCGGAGTCTTTTCCTTTTACACGAAGATCTGCAATCATAGTTTCGCCGTCAAAAAAGAAATAGTCAGACAGGCCGGAGGGCAAGAGCGTTTCAATTACGCTGTTAGGCTTGTCCATACGTCTCCAGTTATAGTCCTCATCCATTCTTGTTAGTGCAAGATCTTCGGCAATTTTAGTGGAATCAGACAAACCTTTTCGATACGTATACGTACGACGCAAGGAATACTGTACGCCGTCATGCTCAAAATCAACACAACCCATCACGTCAAACGTCTCACCAAAAGAGCAGTCATTTTCGTATTGGAGGTTATAAAGGCGATCTGTTGCTGTTTTATTAAAACGAACCCGCCCGTAGAAAACCCACTGAACCAACTGATGCAGTGTGGTTTTTCCGTCACCAATTCTTCCGTAAATGATCGTCACTTTTCCGTCTGTAGAGCATCGGATTTCACCGTGATCCTTGAAATTGCGGAAGTTCTCAAACTCAATTTTACTGATTTTCATCGGCACTCACACGCTCCAATTCATCAAGAATTGACTTCACGATATCGCTCTTTGCCTGTTCAGCAGTCAACTTACTAAGCTGAAGCTGCCGTTCTTTTTCTTCGACAAAAGCAATCATGTTATTCACGATTTCTCGTTCATTCATCAATGACTACCTCCATATCATCGTAATCATACACATCAATATCTTCTTCAGTGAGCCCATAAGTCTGGAGATGCGCGTCAAGATCGTGCGCAAGATCGCCCCAGTTTAACGCTAATCTTCCATACTCACGGAAACGACGAAGCTCAATTTTTGCCCACCCTTGCATGTCATGAGATGGCAAAACAACCACATCGTAGATGTTGGCAAATTCTTTATCCTTGTATGTCCGGAGGATTCTGCCTCGCCGCTGTACAAACTCTCTATAATCGTCGTTGCTTGAGAGGATCAGTGCACTTTTTATTGAGGGAATGTTGATACCCTCATCCAAACATCGAATGGCAACAAGCGAATCTATTTCTCCTTTATTAAAGGCATCAACAAGCTCCATTCGAACTGCCATATTTTCTGTTGCAGTAAATTGGCTTGGCTTATACCCATGTGCATGCAGCACCCGCTTAATAGATTGAATGTGACGCAGCTCATCACCGGTACTATTATCGAACAATTTTCCGTCCCCGCAATAAACCACAAAATGATTTTTCTCGGAAATTTCTGCAATAATCTCATGAATACGTGTCTGCTTTTCTTCTGCCATAGAGATAACACGCAATCTATTACGCAAGGATTTGACAAGCAAATCGGGATTAATACATCGATTATTCTTAAAGCATGATAGAATTTTTTGAGTATGATATCTGAATTTACCTTCCTCATCTTCTGAGGCATACACATAAATCGGATAATAGTTATACGGAACCAAGAAGCCGCGTTCCAACGCAATTTCGATAGGCAGATTAAAAACCTGACCACCAAACCACGCCATCAGTTCCAAGCCTTTTTGTGGCGTGCGCCCGCTATATGGTGTGGCGCTTAATCCAAGCATATATTTGAAGGTGGTTTTGAGCACATCCGGGCGGTCTGTAAATCGATGTGCCTCATCAACAATTAAGAGTTTCTCGTCTTTAGACTTATTAATGGTCGCCATGAAGCGCGGCATTTTGAAGGACGCAATAGTAGAAATCACAATAATCTGATCATCTTTGCTGTACTGCTTGCGAATTATTTCTTGGGATATTTGCTGCTCCCATGCAGGATTCTCCGATGACACCATAATAAGGTGTGCTTGTGGAAATGCCTTCTCTACATCATCTGCCCACTGGCGAACAAGATGCTTGTATGGAGCGCAAATTACAATCATAGCGGCGTGGCTTTCAAGTAGCTTTTTTGCGGAATATATAGCAGTCCATGTTTTTCCCGTACCTGTAGCCATCACATAAAAACCGTGATAGTCATTATTAACCCAGGCATTGATCGCTTCTTCTTGATAGTCACGCAACTTAATCGGCGCTGAGGCTCCGGCGGATGTTCCGTTTTTGCGTCGTTCGATAATTTCAATGATATGTGTTTTGGCGGATTCCTTGTATCCAATTACCTTTACATACGGGTTCAACCCATTCCACAATGCCTCAAACTCGCTTTGCTCATCTTCAATACTGGCAGCATCAGAAACAACCCAGCTTTTTACTATACGGATTTTCTCGTAGTTGTTTTTATAGCCGCCTAAACTCTCGTTAGCTGAGCCATAAAAAGCGACTACATTTCCATCAAAATCTTCTATGATGCCAAGCTTGTCATGATATATCCCGACAGTTTCCGTTACCGCAATTCGAATATCTAAGATTCCATTTGCTATAAGGGTAGCAAGCAGCTGAAGCTTCGCATCGTCTAAAGCTTCGATCTCACTCAGGAAGTCACGTGTAAATGCATTTTCTATAATCTGTTCACGGCGCTGATAGCCTAAGTTGATTGCTTCAACGTCTTCGGCACCTAGTTTATGACTGGCAATGAGCTCCATCGTGCCGCCGCTTCTTGAAAGTGCAACAATACCGTCAATAATCGGCCCAAATACGCCTGACGAGAAAAATCCAACGCTTCTCCGATACCTTTTAGCTTGTTTTAGCGCAGGAACCAGAAATGCTTTAGCGATATTATCATCGCCGCAACTTATATAGCTGAGTTTAATATCAAGTTCCTTAAGGCTCATAGGGCTCCTCCCAGAAGTCGTCACCGATGATATCTTCTAACAGTTCATCAACGTTATCAAGATCATCAAGTCTTATCGTGGTAGGCTGATTCGACGCCACCAGATCACGAAATTCGTCTGTGTTAAGAACACCTGCCGGCGCAACAAGAGGCACAGCCATTTTCATTTGATTGGAAGAAGTTCCTACCGAAACTTGCTTTCCCCATTTGTTAAGGACACTGTAAAGAAGCCAATCTGTCCATGAAACATTCAAGTTAGGTAGCGCACCCCAAATATCAAGTTGGTGAATAGGAGTCGTTTGAGATATATTCTGCGCAACGCAACTATCAATTTCTGCTGCATCTTCCGCAGTTATACCAACTTTTTCAATACGCATTAGCGTATCTCTATCGATCAAAAGATACTCATCATTGCACATATTAGCGTATTCAATCATTGATTGAATCTGGAAATGGTTTTCCTTGGCAAATTCGCGAATGTCAGAAATAGCAATACTATCCGTGCAATAAATGAATTCGTGAAGTCGCTCACCGGGACGTCCTATTTCTACACCTGGCAAAGCTATATAAGGTCGCAGAAATTGGAATTCCTCACGAAAAAGATATTCCAAGATGCTGTACATTCCAAACGGATACATAACTGCGTTGCGCGTCAATACTTCGGGTTTTTCTCTATGAATCACCTCATAGAAATCCTTTGCATGATGTGCAGCGCCATCGGAAAGAATCTTACTAACAACACCATAAAGGTAGTTTCGTTCACTGTCCGCTATGGAAAGATGACTTGCGTGGAAATACTCCCCAAAGTAATTTAATATCTCGGGATCACTGACAGAAAGCGCAATGACAATATCCGTAATACCTGAAAATGCCTTCTGAATCTGCAATTTGCTAATGGGGTATTTAGAGCATTTTATAAAGTCTACTATAGCAGGATAGATAGACAAGATTTCTGCATCTTTAGAAACGTAGTCACGTCTAAATACAAGCTCATCGGCAAAAGTTTCATGCAGGATGCCTTGCAAATAATACCTGTTGTCCACTCCAGCTGCCACCAATTCTTCTTCAAAAGCATTAAATAGGTAGCCCGTTAGGAATACAGGGGCATCTTCGTTACAAATGAAAGTATAGATTTTTTCCAGTAACGCCTTCGGCATATATTGCTTCTGTTTTAGTCGGTATCTACCACGACCACAAAGAATACAAACTCTCGCAATTCTAGCCGTAAGTGCTCTATTGTTCGTCGGAAGCCGCACTTCTCCATATTCAGCATAGACATATTCTCGGAACTGCTTCAGCTCCTCGGCATCATATGCATGTATCCCGTTGGGATAATGCTTACTCATTATATCCTGATAAATCATTGCCAAGGATAGACGCGACCGGTGGTATACTGCTCCAGTTTGCCGATAGCTTTCAAAGAATGCCTTTTCAAACATTTCATTTGGTATATCTTCGGCTTCTTCGGCCTCATTAACATATTTCTTAAATTGTTCTGTTGTCACAATATTGGGCAGGGACTCCAAGAACGTATCTACTCTATCATGAAGTGAATCGTCACCAATGATAAAAACATCAAGCTGCTTATCGTATGTATAATTTGTTCCTTCATAGCTTTGAAGCAAATAGGATATTTCGCTTGTATCCCTTTCACAATAGTGAGCTATCTCTGCGGGCGTCAATACGGTATCTCCGTTACGTTCAGCAGCAATTTTAGATACAATACGAATCCTGCTGTGTAGGCGTGCAAAAGTTCGTTTAACTTTCATCTCAATTTGACGAACACGTTCTCTTGTAACACCGAGCGTATTGCCAATCTGCTCCAGCGTTTTTCCTTCTGCGCGCAGTTTAATTACTGTGCAAGCTCGTTCATTTTTATATAAATTTTCAAATAACTCCTCTATTTCAGAACGCAGATCAAACCGGCACCACTTAAGAAACTTTTTAGCAAGGATAAATACTTGGATATTGTTAGGAGTTATCCGTGCGGCCATTTCGGCGATTGTTTGTGTATCGGAAGTACAGACTGTTTGAAGCTGTTCGCGTTCTTCCTCATTAATCGTAAATGCTTTTATATACCAGATAGCCTTTTTGTTTCTTCGTTGCGGAGAAATCGCTTGCAACAGTTTCTGGATTTCTATATACGGCTTCATCTCATTTTGGAAACCGTCAAACATTTGAATAATGGGCGTCACCTTTTCTGGAGACATTATGCAGTCAAACACCATTTCCGCCCCAAGGACAGAAAACGCCTCTTTGAGAAGTTCTATATATTTTATTTTTTCCTCGGACCATTCGCCCTGCTCAACAAAAGAAAAATCACCAAGAGCAATCTGATCTTTGAACGATTTTATATGTGTATTTGAAGCCTCGCTCAATGCACGTATCTTATTTGCTGCGTGTTCGGAAGACTGCAGGGCGGCAATATAAGCTTCGACCTCATCCAAGCAGGTTTTTCCAAACCCCTTAAGGCTGATCAAATAGGCCGGAGTAGTTCTCAGCAAATCAGCAACTGTCGTAATGCCATTACTCATAAAACGATTAATTACACGGGCAGAAAAAGGCAGCGCAGTCGTTGGAGTATCGATATATTCGTCAACGGTAATGCCGTACAATTCGCCATATGCAACGGCCTCATCATGAAACATACGCTTCTTCACATCCTTTCGTTTTATAGTAATAATTCACTCAATATTTAATTTGCTTATTTAGGACTATTGTCCTCTGGGACAAACTCCATGATATCTCCGATATCAACCCCGAGAGTCTTACAAATCTTATGAAGCACCACAAGAGTAACTTCCTCATCGCGGCGCAGACGGGTCATAGTGTTCGGTGCAATACCTGCTGCTTTACGCAGATCGGCTTTGCTCATCTTTTTGTCTACAAGAAGTTTCCAGAGTTTATTATAAGAAATGGCCATAAGTTTCCAGAGTTTATTATAAGAAATGGCCATATACTTCGACCTCCAATGACATGTATCGACTTTATTATACTCTTCCAAAAATCTTAAAGCAAGACAGTTTCGCATCCAAATGCGAAACTCTCTCTTTGCAAAACAACTATTTCCTAATTATCGCCAACTCCAGCAACAACTCATCTTCAAATATGCGGTCTTAACCTCCAACACCCTTTTTACACCTATCACTCATTTCAGCATAGCCATTTAATAGTAAAGGGATATGAGAACCCACACATTCGCAAAAGTCTACAAACTCCATCGCTTCGGAACGATATTCCGCATTTACCGGAACAATACTTTACAATTAACGGAACAATACAGCTGTCTTTTTTCATCCGCGAGCCCCACTGTCACGCACATTACTTTTTGGCTGTCACGCAATTTTCCGAAAAATCGCAAAAACCGCCATTTATATAGTGAGGGACGATACCGCTTTCACAGATTCGCAAAACCCTCGTTACATAACTACACTGTAAGGAGGACGAAATGAGCAAGAAAATTGCACCCTATACCGGAGAGTTTTGCGAACTGCCGCTGCTGCTCAATGCGGAGGATATCGCCGCGGTCATGCACTGCTCACGCGCAAGCGCTTATGAGATCATGCACGATCGGACATTGCCCGTCGTTGCGGTCGGCAAGCGCCGTCTGGTGAAACGGGACACATTTCAAAAATGGCTGGACGCACACGAGAAATTGGAGGGCTAAGCATGGCAAGAACAATAAAGCGCAGCGATGGGCTGTATCAGAAAAACATCACCCTCGGCAGGAACCCCGACGGTTCCTATATCCGCCGCACCATCTATGCAAAGACGCAAAAGGAATTGGAACGAAAGGCCGCAGAGCTTGTGCAGCAGGTCAGCCACGGCATGTGTGTAGCAGAGGACAAGACCACCTTTGCCGCACTTTCAGAGATGTGGCGACAGCAGTTTCATCCCAACATGACGGAACGTTGGCGGGAACGGCAGACGGGTGTGCTCAACAACCATCTGCTGCCCACGCTCGGGCACATCAAGGTCAGAGATCTAAAGCCGTATTATCTGCAGGACATCATCAACCAAATGGCGCAGAAGGGGTTTGCTACCAGCTCCATGAAGAAAGTGAAACAGGCAGCGGCGCAGATCGTGGAGATTGCCTACGAGCACGACATTGTGCCGCGCAATGTCTTTGCCAAGGTGAAAGTGCCCAGCATCGAGCCCAATGAGCGGCGCGCCTTGACGGAGGAAGAAAAGGAACTGCTGACCCGTACCTGGCAGGGACACCGCATGGGGCTCGGCGCCATGATCATGCTGTACTGCGGGCTGCGGCGGGGCGAGATGCTCGCCCTGCGATGGGAAGATATTGATTTCCATAAAAAATGCATTACTGTAAACAAATCCGTCACCGTGCACCACAACCGCACCGCCATCAAAGAACCCAAATCCAAGGCGGGCATGCGGCAGGTACCCATCCCCAACCGTTTGTTGGAGATGCTGGAAGCAGCGCCCAAAGAGAACGCCCTCATCTGCCCCAGCGCAGAGGGCAAGATCATGTCGGACACGGCTTATCGGCGGGGGTGGTACAGTTATCAGCACTATCTCAACCTGCAGGCAGGCGGGCACGCCTACACGCCGGGGCATCCCAAGGTGCAGGTGATCGACAACATCACCGCGCACATGCTGCGGCACCCGTATGTCAAGCCCACGACAAAAAATCAAACATGTGCAATGCAGGAAATCCCAAACCACCGTTCGATAGTTTGGGATTTTTGCTTTTTAAGTATCAGATATTTGCTCTTCCTAAAAGCACATTATTGGAATAAAGAATGGTATTCATTAATTGCATAGCTATCGGTCATGCCAGAAATATAATCAGCAATTGCACGCACCATTATTTTATTTTTTGTTCGGTAAATATCTCGCTCGGCAGGTGGCAACTCATTTGGATCAGTAGCAATAATCTTTTTTAATTCTTTATCAACTTCGCCGCGATCTCCATCAATAAAGTCTATCACTTGGTCGGTGCTTTGCCGAATATCGATATAGACTTTTCTAAGCGTACCTCTATGTAATAGCTTAGGATTATTATAATATGCAGAAAATAGTTTTTGGATTATGGTTGCCGCTGTGTTGTCAAAGCGAACAACCTCAGACGCATTAATTACTTTCTTGGAAATTATCTTTTCTAGATAGTCGCATAAGAATGAACCATCGGTCGAAAATGTGATCAACTTCGTATTAAATCTATGTTCTGTATTATAGAGCGCATTAGGAACAAATGCTTCGATATTTTCAAGGGATTGCCGAATGGTGTCTGTAATGAAGAAGTCTATAACTGCAGAGACAATACGACTGTGTTCTAGTTCATCTTCGTCAACAAATGCCCGGTGTAATGAAATTGCTTCGCTAAAGTTATCCTCAATCAATTTTAAAGGGTCATTAAGCTTTGTCGTTTTCTGAAGAGTTAAATAATTGTGCAGTTGCTTTGTATCAATAATTCCAGATTCAAACGCATCATCTAAATCGTGACTTCTTTGGGCAATCTCATCTGCAATGGCTACAATTTGCCCTTCTAGGGTTGTCGGAAAAGGAATGTCAGGATATAGATATCTCTGATCTCCATGCCGTAGAAATTCAGTTAATTCAAAGCAGCTGTTATCACAGCACTCACGGTTAGCGCAATCCTCACAATGTTTAATTTTAACAGAAGTATGCTTTAGTATCCCTTCTAAAACTTGATAAGATAAATCAAGCCCATCATATTCAACATATTTCTCCTCCAAGTAGTCTGCAACGCGGATTCCTTGAAAGTTGTGTTTAAACCCACCGTAAAAATTGTTTTCGCCCGGCATGTATTTAATAATATCTATTTTCCCTTTTAGAATTTTATCCAGAGTTCGTTCGCCCTGATGCCCAAAAGGAGTATGCCCCAAGTCGTGAGCAAGCGCAATTGATTCAGTCAATTCTATATTCAAGTTTAGACCAACGGCGATTGCCCTAGCAATCTGAGCAACCTCCAATGTGTGCGTCATCCGTGTTCTGTAATGGTCTCCTTTTGATGAAGTAAATATTTGAGCTTTATCTACCAAACGTCTGTAAGTTTTAGCATGCACAATGCGCTCATAGTCTCGCTGATATTCTGACCGATGTTCTTGAACATGGCGCATTCCAATTGGTCGTTTACAATGCTCGTTGCGCTGGCTGTATTTATGTAACATATTCTCTTTTTCAATAACCGGGTAATGCTGATCCTCCGGCAGAATAGCAGTAACACGATAAGCAGGAAATGTTACAAAAGACATTTGTCTGACCAACTCAATGTTGTCCTCGATTATTACAAAAGAATGGCTTTCAAAGTCCTTCTTCAAGTCAAGTTCCGAATTTGAAACAAAATTATTTATAATCATATCAGAAGTAAATCTGGCATCGATTTTATAATTGACAATCCAACGCACTTCATTGTGCATGATATGTCCATTCCCAACATACAACTTCAAAATATGGTCTTGTTTGTGGATATCGTCCGGTTCAAATACGACAAAGGCCACCATGCACTGCAATCCATTATTCGCAGAAACTACCGGGGTGTCTTCCTCATTAACACTGTAGAATCGCTCAATTTGTGTGTTCAAGCTTTGTTCTAAGTAACCAATTGCATCAGTTAAGGTGCTTTTCATTCGAACAATAATTATCTTCGAATCCAAATTACTTCCTCCAATCATTTGCATATAAAAGCAGAACTATCTTACTATGTAAAATTGAAAAATAAGTGATGCAATATTATTTCACTTTTATCCGTCAATCTCTTGTGCCGTGAAGCGTACTGCGGTTCCGTGTAGCGCAATTCTCGGGATAGATTGCTTACCGGAGAAACTGTCGCAATTTCAGAAACAAGCTCGGTTACAATTTCCGGAATCTTTCCACTTAATACGTATCCGACAATTGATGATTCTGATGACTGTGAACCATAGCGCCCTGACGTATAATTATTAACTCCGGTCTCGACATATCTTTTGATTTTATCTTTTTTGTGGTTATATAGATTCTTGCATTCTGCACCAAAATAGCTATTAGATGTATCCCAATCACGAAAACAAAAATCAATCGTAGGTTTATATCCGCGATCTTTCCTAAGCGTGGAGTCTTGGTATTGATGCACCGGCCCAATGCTGTTTATCCGCAGACTTGTTGCTCGATTTTCACTCGCCCAACGCTGCGATATTTTCCCATACCATTCTTGTGTGATGTCATCTTCCTCAGCGTTCTCGGCGATAGTGACGCTTGTATCTGCAATCAAGTCATGATAGCCCTGCCAAAGGGTCAACAAAATTTCATTTACCCCGGAGGGACCAAGTCGTTTTGCCAGGTCGTCTGGCACGACCGATGAAGCAGTAATGTTTCTTATACTACTCATTGCATCACCTCCAAGCCTTGGAAATATCTTCGAATATCTCATCAGCATCTCTACAGGCTGCGGAATATGTCCAATATTTTCGTTGAGTTGGTTTAACGATATATATCTTGTCTTGTTGGTAAATACGGAGGTTTCTTCGCACGAATACCATCTGTTGGTTATCGACCAATGTACTGTCTAAGCTTAGGAGTATTTCATTCAGTTGTTCACTATCAGTTATAACATTTAAATCCTTCGCAGATTGCTGCCCAAGATTTAATATGAGAACAGACAGTGGGGCATTTCCAAAATACAAATCCCCAGAAAAATCCGCACTTGATCCAAAGGTATTTGTCAGTACCTCTTTTATAGAAGAATAATACAATTTAAAGTCATCTGTAGTCGGGCGAGAAAATGATACTGAGCGTTTTTTATTCTTGAAATAATCAAACACATAGTCAAGGACATCATCGACCTGATGGCATTCATATTCTTTTAGACGATACATATATCTCGCGAACTGTTCTAAACGCTGGTTCTTGTTTGGTTCATTAACCAATTCATCAAAGATGGCACACGCTTCGATTACCTCTGAGTCATTAGGTTTGGGTATTGGCGTTTGCCAGATATCTCCCGCCTCAAGCTCATCCCTTTCTACTAACCACTTCCTGTTTGTAAGAATGTGATAGTACGAGAATACCCTTGAGCCAATTATCACGCTCAGGTATTTGAGCTTACTAACTTCGCCGTGTATCCCCAAAAGGCTGTGGTTGAAAACAGCATCGTAATCCAACACTTCGGAAAGAAAAAGCCCATTTTTGTGGCTCTGCTTTATAATCAGATGAGGAGCCTTAAAGATGTCTCTTGCATTTTTTACTGTACACTCAAAATCATCAAAATCAACTTTTGAAAGTTCTTCGGACGAAACATAATGTGGGGTGAAGGATTTAGCTTCCACTAATGGAAGGCCTTCAAAATCACAACAAAAGTGTTTCTTGTTTCCTCGCTTAAACCCTTCTGCAGTTGTCATGTGGTTTTCTTCAATAAATTGCAACATAGGGGCAAAGGTGCTTTGCATTTTTCCAATTAGTTCAAGGTCTCTAGGTGCTCCCCACATTGCGATTTTCCAGATTCGGTCGTCATCAATTATATCACGGGGTATTCTGCATATATCAGTAGGGTCGATGGAAAACTTTCTCACATCTTCGATTGTGTAGATTGGCTTTGGTGTACAATAAATAATTGGTTGATGTATTTCTGCCTTTTTAGGTGTGTAAATTATAGCTGCAGCAGGTCCACTAGCATGGTCAAACAAGAATTTTCTGTATACTGACAAGTTAATAATAGCCAAAACGTCGTTATCAGCAAAAAGATTTGATCTATACGCTCTGCTCTTATCTGATCTGTTAAAAAGCAGCCCCTTGCTGGGCATAAGAAGGCATACGATTCCATTCGGCTCACATAACTCTGAACATTTAATGGAAAATGCTTGCGCAATTTGGTTGTCGCCAATGACACGATTTTCTTTCTTGAGGTATGCCTTTGCTTTTCCTGTAATACTGCTCTGCCAAGGCGGATTGCCAATTATGACATTATATTTTCGGCTGTTAAAGCGTTCATCATCAGCAAAAAAATCACTTGTAATCAAGTTGCTCTCGCGTAGACGCGGAAATGAAAGCTCATTCCAGATGCTTCGCGGATTAAGAAAATCACACATAGTTAAGCTAAGACTGAATGAAGCAACTCTGATAGCTTCTTCATTGATATCTACACCAAAAATGCTGTTTCCCAACAGAAGATTCAGTTGATCGCAAGTGATTGTATGAACATCATTTTGATTCATCCATCTGCAGACAAGTCTTCTGTATGCTTCTACCAGAAAAATTCCTGAGCCACAAGAGGGATCTAGAAATGATATTTCCTCATACTTTCCCTCCCACGGATATACCTCATCCATAACCATATCAACAAGATGGAGCGGTGTATAGTAGGTGCCCTTCTCATCATCTTCATCTGATAGATGAAAAAATAGTTCGTAAATGCTGCTTATCAATTGAATAGGGATAATATCAAAACTATAAAATGGCCATAACGCAAGTTGCCTACTTTCCAGTTCGCTATCACCTAAAATAAATGTGCGTAATTCATCCAAGTCTTTTTGCGTAATGATTTCTTTTTCTACTTCTGTTACTTGAAGTGTATCACCGTTAAACTTCTCTTTTAACGAGCTAAATAAATTATAAGTTGCCTCTTTGCTGCTAAGAATATCGGTATACTGTTTTGCAGAGTTCAGAAAACCGGTATAGAAACCCTCTGGGAATACAGTCTCGCCATTTGAATCTTTTCTTTCTTCTAAGTATTTAATAAAAATAGAACGACTGAGTAAGGAGTGAACCACACTAGTGATCGTTTCCTTGCTCTCATCACATCTTTTGCTGATTTGAGCAATTAATGTCCGCCGCATGATTCGTAGATTTGACATCAACGTAGCGTCTACCCGGCCTTGCGCATCAAATCTTGATTCGCTTTGCCGCCAATATTCACCACTTTCAAGTAACGAACGATGATATTTCTTAAGTGCAATTCTTTGTGAAGCCAAGCCATTTGTTAGGTTCAATGTCTCTATTATTCCTGCAGTGGGGTCAAGTTTTCCACCTTCAACGGCTCGAGGCGTCTCATAGTTGTTATAAACTATAATTTCATCCGGAGTGACTACAAATAGTAGCGGTGCCTCTCCAAGATTCCACGAAAGGCGATGCAATTCTGCAACTTGTTTTGCATCATATTTTTGTATGAACGAAAAATAAATAAGCGGTACTTTGGCAATTCCATTTGCATCCCGTAAGAAGTAAACGGCGTCGACCCCTAACTTATCATGAACTTGCGTATAGAATTGCCGTTGAAAGGGACTCATGCTTTGCAAACCGTCTTCTTTGGCCAGTCCAGTGTTGCTATTTATATCAAGGCATTCAAATATGCCATCTAGCAATTCACTCATATTTCTGCCCCCTTCATTAAAAAATCTGCCGATTCAGTCCTGTGATACATCTGGGCTTGTGAAATTAAACATGAACGTAAATCCGAGTATTCCCATATTCGATTCCTTATGGAATTAGTTTCCTGAACAATAATGCTACTTTTTTGCAATGAAGCAAAAGCCTTGGAAACAGAGTTGTACGACAAGTTTATATGTGTCGCCGCAATGGAAATACTTGAAAAAGGGAAGGCTTTAAGGAACTCATATACGTTCCCAACACTCTTCGTTTGCGGCATTGCCATCCTTACTGTTTTTTCATCTGTCTCAATTATACTTTCATATTTTTGTAGTAGCAACACGCTATTTCGGGCTGCTTCATTGAGAATCCGAATAAAAAACTTGATCCAACGGATATAACCGCCGCTGTATTGTGTTGTGCGGAGCATATCAAAATACTCATTTTTATTGAAGTACAGACATTCAGACATACATAATGCCGGCAACGCTTTGCCTGCACTATTTTGAAGAACCATGAATGGCAGAATGCGCCCAATAATTCCATTATACTTCTCGAATGGGTGTATCATTTCAAATTGGTAGTGCACTAGTGCTGCTTGCACCAGAGGGTCGTCCTCACAATCATAAAGATAAGCGGTAATGTCAGCCAATGACGGCAACACAGCCTCGGGGGCAGTTGGATTATAGGTTTTCAAACTCGATATTGCGCGTTGTAAAAATGTTTGAGTATCACGGATGCCTATTTGCTGCTCGGTTCTGTTGCCATATAAAGCAATGCTGCACAATCTACTGTAATCTTGAGCTGCAAATTGCATATTGGCGACTTCTTTATAAGCCGACACCAAATTGTTTATGGGCGTCATATCGCCCTTTCCAGTACCTCTTATGGTCAGAACTTCTTGAAAGTTAGGTGTATCATAATCTATCATCAAAGAATAGGTACATTCCTTCAAAACCATCAGGTCACAAAAAGGACTTCTATTAGGTGCATATTGAACTAATCCCTCTAACTGGCCAAGACTATGATGTGCTTCAGCCAAGAGAGAGGCCAATTCATCGTCCATTTTATATAGTCCAGCACCTTTTAATGGACGCGGTGTAAAGGTATAGTATGTAAAATCAGACTTTTCATTTTTTCTCTGCTCGGTATAGTCTCCTGTGTATGGGTACATCTCTATCCCTCAATCATCATTTTTATAGTTTTAAGTATAGCAGATGACTGTGAATAAAGGAAGCACTATCCAGCAATTTGTTTCACAAAACTGCCGAATAGTGCAATTAATTACTTGATTTGAGTTTCACGACTTAGACACACCTACGCCACCATGCTCTACGACGCTGGAGTGGATGTCAAAAGCGCACAGCTGTTCTTAGGGCATGCAAGCCTTGAAATGACGCTCGGCATCTACACGCACCTCTCCCGCTTCAAGCAGCAGGCTGCCATCGAATCGCTGAACGCGCATCTTGATAATCTGTAATCTGCCAGTGGCTATACTACATTTTTACTACAGACGATTGTAGTAAAGCGTGTAGTAAAGCGCATTTTATGGACATAACGGACAAAAGCAAAAACGCAGAAAAAGCCCGTACTTAGGGCTTTTTTCAGTATTTACGGGCATTTTTTATCATGGCGGGGCATGTGCCTCCTAAGCGGAAGGCCCCGGGTTCGAATCCCGGCGGGAACGCCACAAGCCCCAAAAATGGGGCTTTTTTTGATACTGAATCTCTTGTTCTCTTTGAAGTTTTGCTAATCAGTACGCTCGCTTTTTGCAGCATCTTACCGCCTCGCTTTTCTTCTTGCTTGCTAATCGCTGTTCTGAAATCCTCAGTTTTTGCTAATCAAAACGTTTTCTTTGCTAATCGCTTTTTTCAGCCGTTTTTGAGCTTGCTAATTGCTGCTAACCGAGGCGAGTGTAGCCCCGTAATCGTCCACTTCCACTTCTTCCACGGTTTCTGTTTCTGTGTGGACGGAATAGCTGTTCATGTCATAGAAAATCTTGCGTAGCTTCTCGTTGTTCTCCGGCGTCACCGTAATGACTTCGGCAGCGTTGTCGCCGGTTGTCGCATAGACGGAGTAGACGCCCAATACATCTACCCAATTTGAAACGGAACTGTTCTCGTCCTCCATATCGCCTGTAAAAAGGACTGCAAAACCGCCCGCTGCGATAGCAGCGATAAGCGCCTTGACCGCTGCGACGATCCACTCGATAATGGCGGCGATGGCTTTTGCAGCCGCTTTCGCTGCTGCCGCTGCGCCACATCTTTCGCTTTCTCTTTCGCCTCGATGATAGACTTCTTGGCAAGCTCCTTTGGCGCTCTTGCTGCGCCCAATAATATGCGCGGCGTCCTTTCAGACGGCCTTGTTTTTACATCTTTCAATTTCGATTCTCCTTTCCTTGTTTCTGTAATTAACATAACAAAAGGGCAATCACACTGGTTCGTGATTGCCCTAATACTGTATTGCTTGATTGTTATCTTTTACTCACCTAACTAATCGAAACTATTGTAATAGCCGTTATCCAACAGTTCAACTACCATTTCAATTTTCCCCATAATTAATAGTTCTTTGAACGACATCCTATTTGACGCTTGCACCTTTTATTCGAGTTTACCGAAGTCCTCGTCGCTTACCACTTCACACCATTCGGTGGAGGTGTTTTCTCCGCCGACTTCAATAGCAAGATGGCTCATCCACGAATCTGCTGTTGCACCATGCCAATGCTTGACTCCCGCCGGAATGTTCACCACATCACCGGGGGAGAGCGTCTGTACGGGCTTACCCCACTCCTGATAGCAACCGCGTCCGGCAACGCAGACGAGAATCTGTCCGCCGCCACTCGTTGCCTTGTGGATGTGCCAGTTGTTGCGGCAACCCGGCTCAAAGGTCACATTGTAGATTTCGACCTGTTCTGTAGATAGCGGCGCAAGATAGCTTTGTCCGACAAAGTATTGTGCATAGGTGTCGTTTGGAGCGCCGATGGGAAAGACCATATCAGCGGCGTGTTTGGCTTTTGCGTCGTCGGCAGGCGTATTCTCGTTCCAAACTTCCTTCGCCAGATTGAACACCGCCCAGCCCTTCGGCCAACCAACATAAAACGCGGTATGCGTGATTATTGCGGCGATTTCTTCTCTCGTTACGCCGTTTTTCTTTGCGCTTTCCAGATGATAACGCAGAGATGAATCGGTGATGCCAGAGGACATCAGCGCTACCACGGTAATGATGCATCTTGTTTTCATGTCAATATCTTTGTTGTTCCAGTTCTCGCCGAACAGAACATCATCGTTGAAATGAGCGAAGTCGGGAGCGAACTCGCCGAGCTGATTTCTGCCCGCTGTTTGTTTGATACTCATATTGTTTTCCTCACTTTTCCGAAAGATAGCGTTCCACACGCGTTTTCAGTTTGTATTTTTCACGCAAAGTCGCAATGGTCTGCATCATGTCACTTTTATTGTGCAGATCAAGCGCGGTCTGGTCTTGCCACTCATCAATCAAAAGCACCGTCTCGGGATTGTCGGTAGGAAAGTAGTATTCATACCGAAGATTGCCCGCTTCGGCGCATATCATCTCCACGGTGCTGCTCACGGTCATCTCGTCGGCAAAGCCGCGTGCCGAGCCGCCCTTGCCGGAGTAGTAAATGTGGATAAGTAAGCAGAAGTTTTTGCAGATAGTAGAATACCGCCGCAAACAGCACGATCATTGCCACAGTTTCGAGCACAAATACGGCGTTCGGCTTTGTTTCGTCGTACAGGACAAAATGAGTTGTAACGAGTAAATAATTTGCGATCTTCTGCGAAACGAAGGCGTAAATGCCGTAAGCGGAAAACCCGAGCGTGAGAATACGGGTAAGCCATTTCGCCGCCGCGCCTTTTATACGTTTTACCACGATCCCGGCGTGCAGTCCGACATGCGCAGACATCAGGATGAGGCTCCAATAGGACGCGAACAGATGCAGCTTTCTCGCTATCATCATGCCGCCGCGGATATGCAGCCAGTCGAACACGAACCCGCTCATCATAATGCCGCTCGTCATCAAAGCGAGGATATCCGCGACAAGCAGCAAGTCGAGTAGAGTCATGAGACACCGCACGGGCGTGTAGTCGCCCTTTGCAAGCGTTCCCCACCAGCGGTAGTTAAGGATGTGATGCAGCACAAACACGAGGAAGCTGACTGTTCCGACCCATTCGTGCAGCTGCTGTCCCATCAGCATTTCCGTCATCAGCACGGGAAGCAGGAGCAGCAAGGCGATATCCACTGTTACTCTGATTTTTCTTTTCACTATCCCGCACCTCACTTTCACTTATTTCACCGTAATATCAAGCCCGAGACCGGTGATCCAGTCTGCGACGTCGCTTTGCGAGGAATTGCTTTTCAGTCTCGCACCGGTGACCCAGTTTGCGCCACTGGCAAGCTCTTTGATACTGCGGTCGTTGTGTCCGCTGCCGCCGGAGGTGGAGAAGGTCACGACGGTCTTGCCCGAAAAGTCATAGCTTTCTATGAAAGTGGAGACGATTCTCGGCGCTTCGCCCCACCAGATCGGATAACCGATGAACACAATATCGTAGTCAGCCATATTTGTCACGCCGCCGCTGATTTCCGGGCGGCTGGACGGGTCGTTCATTTCGGCGTTGGCGCGGCAGTTGCTGACATTATAGTTCAGGTCGTCGGCGGTGTAAGGCTCAGCGGGAACGATTTCGTAAAGGTCTGCGCTCGCAGCATCGGCGGCGTATTCAGCTATTTTCTTTGTGGTGCCGGTTGCGGAGAAGTATGCGATTAATACCCTTGAGCCGCTGTCGGAAGGCTCTGAATTATCCCCGGATGGTTCAGTTGATGTTTCGGAAGACGATGGCACGCTGGTGTCCGGGGTAGCATCAGCCTCAGCCTGGGTATTGCTATCTACTGCGCTCGAAGCACTATCCGGCTTGATTTCCGGCTCGTTGCTGGTGCTTCCGCAAGCAGCAAGAGAAAGCAACATTGTTACCATCAAAAGAATGGCAAATATCTTTTTCATTACCTTTCACCTCATTTCGCTTTCTTTACAGATTTATGCCGTCAATCCAAGACTTCACGGCAGCGGCGCTTTCGCGGCTGCTCATCTTTTTGCCCTGCTTCCAGATCGTTTTATCGGAGCAGCATTTTTTGAGCACACTGTCTGTCTTTCCCATACCGCTTCCGCCGGAGGTGGCAAACGGGATGACAGTCTTGCCGGAAAAATCATAGCTTTCAAGGAATGTGTTGATAATAGTGGGCGCGACATACCACCAAATCGGGAAGCCGACAAATACAGTGTCATATTCATCCATATTTTTCACGGTCGTGGCAATCGCAGGGCGCGAATTGGGATCGCTCATCTCAATGCTGGAACGGCTCTTTTTTTCGTTCCAGTTCAGGTCTGCCGAGGTATAAGGCTGTTCGGGCTTGATTTCAAACAGATCGCCGCCTGTTACCTCCGCAATGGTTTTTGCAAGCTGTGCGGTTGAGCCGCTTGCCGAAAAGTACGCAACCAATGTTTTTTTCATGGTGATACCCCTTTCTTTATTTTCCGCTGAATACCGGGAAGAATGAAAACTCACCGTAGTTATCAATTGGCTTTACATTCTTCAAGGCATCCATATCAGCATCTTCAATCGTAAAATCAATGCCCGCATTGTCTCTCATATGCGCAGGGTTAGCCGTCTTTGGAAGTGAAACGCAGCCGAGCTGAATGGTATAGCGGATACAAAGCTGCGGAACAAACACGCCGTATTTTTTTGCCATATCGGTAATGGTTGGAACATCCAAAATCTTGCCATGTGCGATGGGAGAGTAGGCTTCCACGACCATCCCCACGCTTTGGGAATAAGAAATCAAATCCGTAGGCGTGTTACTAATGTGAACAAGAAGCTGATTGACCATCGGCTTTACCGTGCAGTCACGCAGGATATTGTCAATGTCCCCCTGCTTGAAATTAGAAACGCCGATCGCGCGCAGCTTTCCCGCTTTATATGCATCCTCCAAGGCCCGCCAGGCATCTCTGTTTCCCGCCGAATAATCTCCGCCGCGAAAATCCGCCCAAGGCTGCGGGCTGTGGATCAGCATAAGGTCAAGATATTCGATGTTCATCTTCGCGAGGGTTTCATCGATCGCTCTGACAGCCTCGTCATAGGTTTTGGCTTCCGCCGCAAGCTTCGAGGTGATAAACAGGTCGTTTCTCGCAATGCCGCACTTGCGGACGCCCTCGCCGATTCCACGCTCGTTTTCGTATGCCTGTGCAGTATCAATGTGACGGTAGCCGATGCCTACGGCGTCAATAACAGCCTGTGCCGCTTTATCATCGTCGATAAACCAAGTTCCGAGACCCAATTTAGGAATATTGACTCCGTTAGATAGGGTATAGCTATCTGTAAAAATCTCTGTTGTCATTGCCTTTTTACTCCTTTCGTTTAGTGCGGTTTGTAGCAGTTATTTGAGCAGCTCCGCAATCTTTTCCATGTGTTCTATGACTTTTTTCTCATCCGATGTCAATTTTCGAAAAGCTTCCGCTTCCTTCTCATATATAGCCGCAAGCAACGAATCCGCATATTCTTTTCCTTTGTGCGTCAGGATGACAGTCATTTCACGGCGTTTTCCTTTAATGGGTTCAAGCTCGACATACCCGTTCTTTTTGAGTTCCATCATAACTGTGTTGACCGTGCTTTTGGGAAGCGACCACTCCACACAAATATCCCGCTGCGTATGCTCATTGCCATCATTCAGCGCATAGAGTATCCACAGCAGAGTTGGGGAAACAACGCCGCTGTCCTTCGCAAAATCGTCATACACAGCATCAACCCGATATAACGCCTTTCCAAAATCATAAAAGAACTTTTTAGCATCCATGCAGCTTGACCTCCAAAGAATAAGAGTACGGCTCCGTACTTTTGTAGTATAGTACGGCATCGTACTCTTGTCAAGGAGTTTGAAGTAGAATTATTGAAACTAACTAATATGAAATAATTGCGAATACTATTTCGGAAGTGCTAATGTGAATTCCTCCTGATAATGAAACTTTAGCTGGGAGTGATTACCCAAGAGAACGCGGTGGACCGTTATACACTCAAAGTACTTCATCTTAAGAAGCTTTTGCAGTAGAGAGAACGATAAAGATATTTTATTTCCGCACAACACATATCCGCTGACAAAGCAAAACAGAATCTTGCCGTTTTCTTTTGTTAGTTTTAGTCAAGTCTAATTTGCCATATTGCATGTAATCAGGGAAGCAAAGCCATTGCTGCTTCCCAAGTATAAGATTGCATATTATCCGAGGATTTCCTGTATCTCCCCGGGCTTGTTATGAAAAGCTTTGCATACCAAGCCTAATGAAAAGTTCTTATAAATGGAAAAAGTGATTGTAATTAGCTGTCTATAAAGCATTTTTATGGAAAAAACTTGCGATAATAATTGCATGGATGTCTCCTTTCAACGACAATAGACACACCACCTTGAAAGGAGAGTGTGTCTATGATTACAAACAATTTCAACAAAGAGCTTCGGAGTATTTCAGATGCATTACGTGATTTGGGGTACACTGACAGTACCATCGGGCTGCGTCAACGCTATTGGAAAGAGTATTGCTTTTTCCACGGAAGTCTCGACATTGATGAAGCGTCAATGGATGAGTTTCTGCTGAAAAACTACGATATTCAGAGTGGGAATATCAATGTTTCCAAACGGCAGTATGAGGTAAGAGCCGCGCTTCGCAACTTGCTGGAATATCGCCGTTATGGAAAAATCAGAAACTATCATACGCCGTGGTTCAAGGATTTGCCGTGGGTTGAGTCTTTCCGAGCTATAACAGAAGATTTCATCTCGCATCTGCGGAGTCAGAACAGCAAGCCAGAAACTATTGTCAATTACGAACGTACACTAAAACGTATCACCAACCATCTGCATAGCGTAGGAGTGGATTCTTTCAGAGATATGACGCCAGAGCATATCTCATCTTTTTTATCTACATCTATTCCGGATCTTGTCAGAAATCTTCGCGCCACGCTTTGCCATCTGCGTGTCTTCTTTCGGTATCTCTACCTAAATGAATTTACAAAGGATGACTTGTCTCTTTTTATTCCAAAGTCCAACGTACTGCTGAAGCGGAAACACATTCCGTCTACTTGGACCAGAGAAGATATTGATAAAATCCTGGCTTGCATTGATTTAGCCAGTCCCGTCGGTAAACGGGATTACGCAATCATTCTGCTGGTTGCCCGGCTTGGAATTAGGGTCAGCGATGTGATTCGATTGGAATTTGACAATATAAAGTGGGAAAAGAATTGTATTCAGATCTCGCAGTACAAGACAAATGAGCCATTGGTTCTTCCTTTGTTTGAAGATGTCGGACAGGCAATTATTGACTATGTGAAAAATGGGCGTCCCGCATCTGATTTGAAGCTGGTGTTTATTACACATAAACCGCCATTTCAAAAATTCAGTGACAACAATCACCTCTACGGTATGTTTAACAAGTATCTGTATAAGGCGGGCATTGAGGTAACACCGGAGAAAAATCACGGGATGCACACACTTCGGCACAGTCTGGCCAACGAACTTCTAAGGAAAGAGATTCCGCTTCCGGTTATTTCGGAAATTCTCGGTCACAAAAGTCTGGAGACCACTATGCAATATTTACGCGCGGATACGGAGCAGCTGCGGTGCTGCACCTTAGTGGAGGGTGAAAATTATGCAGTCACCACCTAAAACAGCAGTTTTCGAAAGTGATCTTGCTCCGCTGCTGTCTGCATTCGTTGCAGAAAAACAGCGATTCGGATTCAAATACAACAGCATTGAAGCATATTTGAAGAGCTTCGATACCTTTCTTCTGGGGAGAGACTGCCAAAATTCCTTGAGTAAAGAACTTATGCTCGAATGGATAGCGCCGAAAGCGCACCAAAAATCCGCAACGATTGAACACCGCATCTATATCATGCAACGCCTTGCAGATTTTTTGAACCGCAACGGTTTTTCTGCGTATCGAATTCCATCTGAACTGATTCCAAGAAAAGTGCATGACTTTGTTCCTTATATTTTTACCTATGATGAGATTGCGCGAATCTTAGCAGTCGTTGATGGGTTTCGGTTCAACAAGTGCAGCCCGAAGCGCCATATCGTCTATCCTTTGTTGTTCCGTGTCCTATGCTTTTGCGGACTCCGCATTTCTGAGGCGTTGAATCTAACTGTGGGTGATGTTCATTTCGAGGATGGATTCTTTCTTCTGAGAAACACAAAAACAAGTCTGGATCGTCTCATTCCGCTGGATGACAATTTAAGGGTGCGCTTTATGGTGTACAGTGAACAGATGGGTTTTCTTAGGAAAGATGAATACTTTTTTCCCTCACCGGATGGTTCCAGATACAGTCTTGCTACAATGGACACAACGTTTAGGGATATTCTTTTCAGGGCCGGCATTCCATACCGTGGCAAGGGAAAAGGTCCACGGCTGCATGACTTAAGACACACATTTTGCGTACACAGTCTCCAAAAGCTGACAGCGCATGGTGAAGACCCCTATGCAGTGCTTCCGCTGTTGATGACATATATGGGACACAGAAGTGTGCAGGCAACCAGCCAGTACATTCATCTCTCCGCCGAAAGTTTTCCGGCTATCCTAAAGCAATCCGAATCTTTGTTTGGCAACTTAATACCGTTGGAGGACAACTCAAATGAAACATCCATCTGATTTTGCTATCTGCATTTCAAATTACCTTACCAAACACTTGGCAGGCGCAAGAAATCTTAGCCCCAATACTATAAAGTCATACCGGGACACCTTTTGCCTGCTCTTATTATTTATGAAGGAGATGAACAAGAAGATAGACAGGATTTGCTTGGTTGATATTGATGCCGACTTGGTTATTTGCTTTTTGGATTGGCTGGAAGTGAACCGAGGGAACAGCGCTTCGACGAGGAATGTGCGGTTAGCTGCAATCCATGCGTTCTTTCGATATGTGCAGTTCCAAAATCCAGAAATGCTGCTGCATTGCCAGCGTATCCTTGCCATTCCGATGAAAGAAACAGAAAAGAGATTTGTGGAATACCTGCCGGAACAGGTGCTGAAAGAACTGCTTTCCCTTCCGGACCAGACGAAAAAATATGGAATACGAGATACGGCGCTGTTGTGTTTGCTCTATGACTCTGGTGCAAGAGTGCAAGAACTGATTGATCTTTGCTTGTTAGATATTCGTCTGGAAACGCCAGCAACGATCCGGCTCTATGGCAAAGGAAGAAAAGTGCGCGTCGTTCCGCTTATGTCACAGACGGCAACCATATTGCAAAAGTATCTGAATATGTGGCATTTGGACGCTGCGCGGAAACCAGATGATCCAGTGTTTGTCAACCACCAAGGAAAGCGACTTACCCGTCCCGGAGTCACTTATATTCTAAATAAATACATGGCGCAAGTTTCTTGGCTGGAGGGCAAAAAAGGGATTACTCCACATGTTCTCCGCCATTCCAAAGCAATGCACCTGCTCCGCGCGGATGTTGATCTTCATTACATTCGAGATTTTCTTGGACATGTGCAAATTGAAACGACCGAGGTTTACGCCCGTGCGGATGCGGAAATGAAGCGCAAAGCATTGGAAACAGCAAATCTCGATCTTCCAGCCGAATTCCAGACAAGTTGGCAGAAAGACCAAAGTCTGTTATCCTGGCTACAATCGCTATGACAACGAAACAAAAAAATTTATCGAAAGACATTTGGGCAAGAACGGCTGAAACTCAGCCGTTCTTCGCATTTCTTTCCATTATTCAGAACTTTTCATTAGGCTTGTTATGCAAAGCTTTGCATAACAAGCCCTCCGACCTTATTGCGTGATGTGCTATGAAAAAAATCAAAGAAAAACCCACGCTCTCTGAACGCATCAA
>ERZ824600.1453-NODE-1453-length-29142-cov-14.346822_pt1 | contig 29142 bp, 18 predicted proteins | sample MGYA00519933_ERZ824600 | MGnify/ENA primary metagenome ERZ824600 (study PRJEB31778, sample SAMEA3449178) | human gut metagenome | biome: human gut; feature: human-associated habitat; material: faeces | place: United Kingdom | collected 2010/2012 ... | reverse complement strand
ATCTCTTTAAATATTAAATTTATTATAATATTCATCAGTATCTATCTACTTATAATTATAGCATAAATATTTATATATTTTTACTATAATATAAAAAATTAATAACTATATACCCAATTACTTAAATAATATCATGCATTAATCAGCCTAAAACAAACAAAAAGAAACTATTTATTCATAGTTTCCTTTACTTTTGCTTGTACCACAGTTTAGTTTGGAATGCTTTGATATTTTTTCAACTAATTGACTTAATGTTTTTTCTTTTAAATTTTCTTGCAGAAAAATAGGGCTCTATCCTAAAATAGACCCCTTACAAAAATGATTTAACATTTTTTCCTCGCATAGATAATATATCACAAATATTATTCTATGTCAAACTATTGCTCCAAATTTTCTTTATAATTTTTCTCAATAATTTTATCAAAATAATTATATATGGATTTCAATAGTCCATTATTATTATAGTATTTTCCATTTAAAATTATTCTTTCATAAAATAATTTTGTAATATCGTGTTTTACATTATTCTTTACAGCATCACTACTTACTATAATATTAAACATATATAAAGTATAGGTAATTTGTCTTATTCTAGAATTAGAAAGTTTAGTATTTCTATTCTCTTTCCCAATGCCACAATCTTTTAAATAATTAATAACTAACGTATCAACTCTATGCGTATTGTCTTTTTTGTCTAGCTCACATAATACACAAGAATTATGAGCAACAGCATTTCTCAGTTTATTTACTTCTCTTAAAATAAATATATATTTATTGTCGTCTAAAATATAATACTTAGTAAAGAAATCAAAAAAATTAATCAATTCACCAAATGTGATTATTTCAAGGAATTCCCAAATAGGTATATTTTCTATTTTAGTATTTTTATCTAAATCGTATTTAGAAAATATTTTTTGATAATATTCATTACCCACTTTTTTAAAAATACTATTATGAACTCTTTTAGGAAACTTTTCATCATTAAAATCTTTTTCTAAATATAAATTAACTATTCTATATCCATTCTCATCTTCAATTTCTTCTATTTTATTTAATATTTTAATTTTTATTAATTTCATTGATTATAGATTCTCCATGTGTTTTTACTTTAACTGGAGTTAATATGTTAAGTTTTTTTAGTTCATCAATAGTTTTAGGTCTTAATTTTACAAGTTTATCTAATTCATCATTTGTAAATACATAATATGCAGGTATTTTCATTTGTGATGCTCTTGTTTTTCTTAACTCCACTAGTCTTTCTTTCAAATTATCTGAAATATCATTTTTACAAAATTTATCTTTATAGTACTTGTAATAATCAATATTTTCATTAATACATAAATTTGCATAACTTTGAGCAATTAATTCCATATTCTTTTTTGAAGAATAACTATCATCACTTCTTATATGACTTAAATCATATTGTATTTTTCTTACTAATGCATCGGCTCTTAAAACTTTAGATTTAATATCTTTAGGTGCTTTACTTGTATTTAAAATAGTTTCTTGATTTGCTACTACTACTAATACTTTTCGATAATAGTCAAAATTTTTTGAACCAAATAATTTAACTAATCCAGAAGCTTTACTTTCCCATATTTTTCTTATCACTTCTCTTTGTGCTTCAACCTGTCTAAGTGGTGAGTACATTCCCTTTTTAATTTTCTTTCCATTAAAAGTATATTCTCTAATAAAGTCACCATTTTCATTAACAGTAATATTACCTATTAAATTTTTGCACTCAATAAAATATATAAAAACTGATGTAATTACAATATAATCAATTTGGGCAGTTAAATCACCATATTTTACTTTTACATCATGTAGAACATACATTCCAATATTTGCTTTTTGTAATTGATAAGAAATTTCTTTTTCACCCTCTAAGCCTTTTTTAACAATATAAAGTTCACTTAAAACATCATTATTATTTGGATATTCTTTATTAAGTTTTGTTAATGCATCAAATCTTTCTTGTAAATCGCTATTAGATTTATAAAATATTGCATCCTTAAATCTAAAAGAGTTAAATATATCATTTACTATACCCATTATTATCACCAATTTAATTTTAACAAAATATTAGTTATTTGTACATTAAAGGTTATCATATTTATTACCACTTAAAATGACATGAAAATTTTAAAAAACCAACCATTTCATTAAAAGGTACTTATAATTGCTATAAATATAATAAAATGAATGGTATAATAATTTTAAAGAAGAATATGAGTTTTCTTTGAAACCAGACTTTGATATGTCTACTTTAATATAAAAAAAGGTTACGATATAGAATTCGAAACTAAGTTAAGAGTTATTAATTAATAGTTATTATCTAAATATTTAATGTTTTCAAACAATTGATTAATATCATATGATGTACAAAAAAATATTTGATGAAATGGGATGGGAATATGGAAGAGAAAAAAGAAATAAAAATTGAAGGATTTGATGATAGAAATATCAAAATGCAGATGGAAATAATCTTGAAAAAAAGCAGAGAGAAAAGAAAATTAAATACTGATTTTTTAAATTTACTTGTTAATAGAATTAATAATGGACTAAGTAGCTTTGAAAATGAATTAAATTCTATTCCTAAAGAATATAGAAAGCAATTTATAGAATTGTATGAAAAAAGCAAAAAAATTCGTAATGACTAGGGTGATAAGAATATCACCTTTTTTCATGTAATATAGAACTAAAACCATTAATGAACTTATCTCCTTTATATAACCGTTTAATACCATTTAAGATGACATAGAACTAAAACAATAAATAGATCCTCCTTATATCATTTTTGGTTTTAATACCATTTAAGATGACATAGAACTAAAACGAAAATATTATATATTTCAACTTGTTCTTTGTTTTAATACCATTTAAGATGACATAGAACTAAAACCAAGACTGTCAATAAAGCAATAGATGTCATGTTTTAATACCATTTAAGATGACATAGAACTAAAACTTTTAGGTATTTCATACTTAATTTACAAATGTTTTAATACCATTTAAGATGACATAGAACTAAAACTACTGGTCCAAAAACCCCAGTCGGCTTTATGTTTTAATACCATTTAAGATGACATAGAACTAAAACTTGTTCCGTTTGTTTCAAAACTTCATAATCGTTTTAATACCATTTAAGATGACATAGAACTAAAACCAATAAGGTCCAGAACAAGAGCAACGATTTGTTTTAATACCATTTAAGATGACATAGAACTAAAACAATATTTTTGAACCTTCTTTTACTTTCCAGTTTTAATACCATTTAAGATGACATAGAACTAAAACTAAAAGAAAAGCAACAAGATAGAAAGTCAGGTTTTAATACCATTTAAGATGACATAGAACTAAAACCCTAAATTAAATCATAATAAGTAGATACTAGTTTTAATACCATTTAAGATGACATAGAACTAAAACAACAATGTATCGCCACAAGGCAAAGAATAAGTTTTAATACCATTTAAGATGACATAGAACTAAAACAATATTCATTAGATATATAAGAAACACCCAGTTTTAATACCATTTAAGATGACATAGAACTAAAACTACTACATTATTATTGTACCACAAAAAAAAGTTTTAATACCATTTAAGATGACATAGAACTAAAACTGAACGATTGTATAAATGGCTTAAAGTATCGTTTTAATACCATTTAAGATGACATAGAACTAAAACTAAATGAGTTTTTTCAAGATGAAAGTTGTAGTTTTAATACCATTTAAGATGACATAGAACTAAAACGCTATAGAGCATGAGTCAGAGCTGCCAACAGGTTTTAATACCATTTAAGATGACATAGAACTAAAACCTCAAATTTTAGTTCTAAGTATCATAGAGTAATACTTTTCATCTTAAATGAAAATTCTATATCACATTTTATTTTACCACAAATTCGACCAAATTGTTATCGACTATTAATTTTTTTTCAAAATCATGACTACAGCCATAACATTGAGAATCAATCAAAATAATGTTTACATTATTATAAATTGAATATTTATATAGTTCTTTTAATTCATTATCATCTAGATATTGTTTTAGATTAACAAGTACTATAAATTTACTAGATTTCAAAGATCTTTCAAGTTCAATAATAGAGAATAAATTTTCAATTATTGAATTTTTATAATTTATTTTTAATTTCAAAAGTTTTGTAAGGGATTCAATAGTCGCGTCATTATTTACCATAATTGGCAAATCAACTGTTGAAATAATACTATTATACTTTTGAATTAATTTTTTATATAATAGTAATAAAGATTTATCAGAACTACCTTTTAAGTTTTCATTAATAAGTTTATTAATTGAAAGCATATATCTTGAAAAATCAATATTAAAATAATCACTTATAACATTAACTTTATTTATAATACTAACTTCTTTATCATCAATAAATGTTTTAATTTCTTCGATAACATTACCATTACATATTTGATTTAAATCATTAATTAATCGAAAAAATATTTTCTTATTTTCTATTTCAAGAACATTAATATTTTCATTGTTAATTTCAATATTATTTTCTAAATATGAAACTGTTATTTTCATAATACAACTAACCTACTTTCATCATTTATTATTTTATTAGTTGATGAACCAATAATATACTCAATCTGAGAATATTGTTTCTCTGTAATAGTTAGCATTTGAATAATTCCTTTATTTGGTGCAGATTTTTTAATTCTATTATTTAGAAAATTAGCTTGTTGTGAATTTAAAACTATTTTTGAATAAACTGATTCTTGCATCATTAAGAAACCCTCATTTAGCAAAAACTTTCTAAACCTTAAATAGTTTCTTTTATCCTTTGCATATATATTAGGAAGATCAAAAAATACAATTGCTCTCATAACTCTATTCTTCTCCATAAATGAAAGCCTCATAATTTTCAATATTTTCAATAGAATCCAAAGTTTTTTTTACATACAATTTTATAATATCTTTTAAAGTATACATCTTACTTTGATATTTATACGTATGATTAAACAAATTAACAACATCTAATTTATAATCACTATCAAGTTTTCTGTCTTTATTATAATACACAAAATTATCAATAATAACTCTAAAAGGTTCCATCAAATCACAACTTAAATTAAATTGATTAAATTCATTTGTATGGTTAATACCCAATTCAGTTAAATAACCATTTGCTTTAACTTCTTTATTAATTGTAGATAGTAATATTGCATAACCATAATTCAATGCAGCATTTGTCTCTTGCTCTGAATGTCTAATAAATTCATTACCAAATAAAGCATTAAAATATACTTTAGCAGCATGTCCCTCTCTATTTGTAATGTCTCCTATTTCAACATCATTCGCATAATTTAATAACATTTCATATTTATCATCATCAACTTTTCTTAATAACATAGCTTGATTTATTATTTTATTTTTAATTATTTTTCTCCAAAGACTATCTTTGTCAGGTTGTTTCCAACTAATCTGTTTTTTTATTTGTTTACTTGAATTATGCCTTGAATAAAAACTTACAAGTTCTCCGAAAGGGTTATGTTTTTCATCACAAAATATAATATTAATTTTATTTAATGATAGTTCCTTTAATAAGAAACAAGTTACTACCGAAGTGGGATTATCAATAATTATAGTGTCAATTTCAGAAAGATGAATATATTTTTCATCTTCCTCTTGTTTGACTACTAAAAACGAATTTTTATAACTAAGTTTGGATTGTTTAGATATTACAACAGTCCTAAAACTCATTATATTTACTCCATATACCTGTATATGAATTATTGTATATTTTGCAACTAGATATACTCTTATCTTTTTTTCTGCCAAATTCGCTAGTTTGATTTATAAATTTAAAATTACCATGAATGCTTGAGCACTTTAAAGTTTTTAGTATTTCAATGATAAACTGTTCTTTATTTTCCAAATTATTATCTAATAATTTAACCCAGTCCTTTAATCTATCGTTTAAAGTTTTAAAACATATATATTCTCTTTCAATCTTATCTATTAAATATACAATTATTTCATCCAATTGTCGTAAATATACATTTTCATCAACAGATGATTTTTTATTATTAAATAATTTATTAAGTGTTTCCTTATGTGTAGTTAAAAATTGTTTTTCAAATTTAAATTGTTTAGCATTAATTATTTCAGCACCTCTTTCTGTAGCACCCACCAAGTAAAATTGTCCACATTCCCACTCAATTAAACTGTAAAAAGGTATTGGACTTGATATTTTCAAAATATCCTTATTATCTTTAAGTTTTAACAAATTCACTAAATAATCAGTAGTTTTCATTTCATCTTTTTTTGATGTAGTTAAAATATAAATTGGCATTCCAACAATTTTCTTTGTTTCTTTACCCTTATTCAAATAAGTTACCATTACAGCATATGCTGGATTTAAACTTGTATATGATCCATATAATTTCGTAGGAAGATTTTCTTTTAAAGATACACCTTTACTTCCCTTTCTCTGTTTAGTCTGATTATAAAATTCTCCGGATTTGTATTCAACTTTCTTACTAATCAAAATATCATTTGAATATAAAGCATTTTCGATATTTTTATTAAATACTTTTGAATCAAATTCTTTTGTAATTACCTCACCAGTTTCTTCATCGATTTGCATTGGAATTATATCATTTATTAAATAGTTCATTTTATCATCTAAACTATTTATTACATATCCATATTTTAAAGACTTATAATCTTTATTAGCAATTAAATCTTTATTTAATTCCTTAACCATATCAAAATCAATATTTTTTCTTAAGTATTTTTCTTTATATTCTCCTAAAACTGCAGCAAGATATGCATCATGTGCATGATGATAGTCATTAATATCTCTAAATTTATATAATTCAAATTTTTCTCTATAATTATGCGATAAGTTTGCTTTTAAATAAATTACTTTTGAATTTTCATATAAATTTGCCAATATATTTGCAACGTGTTTAGTAATTTGTCTTGTTTCTACAATTTGTCTATTGATAAATCCTTCTATATCTTTTGAATTAAATTCTTTTCTTATCAAGTTATAATATTTTTTATTTGATATAAGACCAATGCTCTTTAAACGTGACCACCATTTTCTATTTGTATCGGTTTTATAATTAGAAGGTAAAACAAAACTTGCAGCCTTATTTTGATTTTCCTCTTTTAAAACTAATGCTTTATTATCTATAGAATCATCTTTTATTAATGTTCTAGGAATAATATGATCAACTTCATAATCACTTAAATTCTCTATTTTTAATGGAGTCATTGAATATAAACTCTTTCCCTCTTGAATAAAATACAAAAATAGTTTTTCAGAATCAATTTTTTCTTGATTCTTTAATTCTTTATTTAAATCATTATAGTTATCAATTTTATTTTTATACTCTTTATATAAACTTTCAAGATATTTTTTTCTATCAGGTTTTCTTTCTTTTTTATCTTCATTTCTTGCCATTTCTATAGATATGTACTCTGGATCATATCCTATATAATTTGTAATTTCATCCACTATTTTAAGGGCTTGATATATACCCCTTTTTGTTGCTGGAGAAGTAACCAAATCCCTAACCAAATCATAATTAACTTTTTTAGTTATTTGTTCACCATTAATTTTATCAATTAGCTCTAAAAACTTATATTTTTTATTGTTAAGAATTTGCATAAAATTTTCTTTTGTTTCAATCATCAAATCCATAATTGACTTTGAAGTATTTGTTTCTTTATCAAAATATAAAACACCAGTTAATAATTTTCTTGATAGACTACTCCATCCAGTATATTTTGTTTTTAACAATTTATTAACTTTTTCTTCATTTAAATCAGGATATTCTCTATTTAGTTTAACTTTAAGAATATTTTTATCTTCAAAAATAGTAATCCATTCAATTATTTTTTCGGCATCATTTAGAGTATAATTTGTATTTTCAAATACCCCATCTATTCCAAAAAAATCGACATAACTTTTCATACTATTAGCAAATTTTTCATCAGCTGAATAGCCCTTTACTAAAATATCATCACCATAAATATCAGTAACTTTATTAGCGTATAAGTATTCTTTGAATTTTTTATCAGTTATTGTTCCAGATGTATTTAAAAATAAATCATTATAAATTTGTTCTTGTAATTCTTTAGAAAGAGGATTGTCATTAATCTTAATTTGTTTTAATTCATTTAATACTTTAAATTTTGAATATAAAATTGAATTTGCAGGTATAGCCTTTTCATTAAGTAGATATGTACAACTAGAAATCATTTTCTTAATAAACTCTTCTGCAGAGGCTTCTTTATCAACAACCTCATCAAAATTATATGGAGTTATTCTTATGCTTTCTTGACCACTTTTTCTTATCATCCAAGCAAAATTACTTTTTTCTGTTGTAGTTAAAGGCCCTACATAATAAGGAATCCTAAATTCAAGTAATTGCACCAATTTATTAGTACCATTATATTCATCACCTAAAAAAGGATAATATTTCTTTTGATTTTCAATTATCTTTACCAATTCATTCTTATTTAACTGATATGGAAATTTACCATTTTCTACAGATGTTAATCTTGGTAAAAAATCACCATTTTCTAATCTCATAAGTATTTCTTCATTATATTTTTTTACTAAAAAGCTATTAACATTATTCCAATTTACACTATCAAATAATTTTTTTAGTTCTTTTTGAAAATCATCATATGTAATACTATTAGTTATATATCTATCATATAAACAATAATTTTCTTTTTTAGCATTATTTTTTGTTCTAAATAATTTATCATATAAGTTTTCATTTTTACCACCTATTGTTCTATCTACATTAAAAACTTGTTTTAAAAATTTTAAATCTTCTTTATGCTTATCATAATATCCAATCATTAAACTAGATAAACTCGGTGTTTTACTTTCCTTAAATATCTTTTTTAAATAAACAATGTCATACAAATTTTTTAATGCCTCTAAAAGTTCAATTCTTTCGCCAAGCAATTTCTCATATTCATCATATTTATCATCATATTCAGTAGTTGAAAATGATAGTTCAACCTTTGCTGAATCTATATCTAATAAAAACATTTTTATAAAATTAAATTTATTACCATTTATCATTTTAATAAATTCATTAGTAAATTCCTTTGGCATAAAATTAAAGTAACTTGTAAGTTCAACCTTTTTATCATTCTTTGAATCTAATAATAGTATTTTTTCTAAATCTTTAAAATCTCTATTTTCATCTATATCAAATTCTTGACAATAATCACAAATTAAAGATACAACATTACAAAAAGATTCCTCGATATTTAGACTTTCTGTATTAAACTCACCTTGTACTAAAAAACTTCCACGATATTTTATTATATGATGTAAAGCAAGATATACTAGCCTAATATCAAATTTTTTATCTTCATTAATTAAAGCATTTCTTAGGTGATATATAGTTGGATAGTTTTTTTGATAAGAATTAAAGAAATCCTTTTCATCCTTATTTAGTTCTATAGTTTTATTAACTTTATCATTCTTATTATAAAAAGATTCTTTCATTATTTGATAAAAATTAGGATCAACTTTATTTATTTCATTTTGAAATTCCTCTTTTAAAAGTTTTATTCTATATCTTCTTCGATCATATCTTCTTCTAGTACTTCTAAAGTTTCTTCTTAAAGAAGCAGAAACTGCTTCATCAAATAGTCTAACACCCCATAGTTTCTTGTTTCCTTTTCTTAAAACTTTTTGCTTTTCAGATTCGACAACTGCCCATCCTACAGAATTTGTTCCAATATCTAATCCAATATTATATTTTTTCATATTGACATACCTCCTTTTAATATGATAATATTTAATTGTCTTAATACCATTTAAGATGACATAGAGAGTTAAAATAAAGGATTACCTAAATACTCATTATGTGATGAGAGGCTGCTTAGGCTAGCCCTTTTTTTATGTCTTCTATTCACAATTTAATTGTACTAAATAATTAACTTTATGTCTACTTAATTTATTTGAATTATTAAAAAATTATTTTATTTAATTTATATTTTTATAAAGCAAATAAAAAGTACTATTTTGTTTAGTACTCTTTAATTTTTACCCATATTACTTTTCATTATTCCATATATTTCTGTTATAAACTCACTATCTTTTTTTAAATTTTTATCACATAGTAAATAAACATGATTTTTAGTTCTTGTAAGAGCAACATAAAATAATCTTCTTTCTTCAGCAAAAGGAATGCCTTCATCAATAACTTCATTTCGATACAATTTTTCTATCCAAGTCATACCTGTTTTAACAGATGGAAATGAAGTATTTAATCCAATAATAATTACATCATCAAAAGTAAGACCTTTAGATTTATGCATAGTCATTGCTTCAATATCTATATCTTCATAATTTTTAAATACTAAACTAGATTCTATTCCATCAAAGAAACTTTCATCATCATATAAATTATCTATAATCCTATTTGTTCTACCTAATACTAAAATTTTATGATCTGGACTATCACCATATATCTCTAAAATAGTATTTTTAAGTAAATTAATTTCCTCTTTATCAGATTTAGTTCCATCAAAAGTCTTAATAATAATTGGTTTCTCTATATGTTTATCAGATACTAAGTCTTTTTTTATTTGACTATTATTTTTCATAACAAACTGTCCAGATAAGTTGATAAGTTCTTGACTATTTCTATACGTCTTATTAATTTTAAATAGTTTTGCTCCCTTAAAATAGTTAGTAAAATTATAAATATACTCTATTCTTGAGCCACTAAAGGAGTAAATACTTTGCCAATCATCTCCAACTGCGAATACTTTAGCATCATTTCTTTTAGCGGTCTTCATAGTAAGTTCATACTTAATATTAGATATATCTTGATATTCATCAATAATTATATAATCAAATAATAAATGAGTTTCACTTGTTAATTTTTCAATATACTTAACTGCATAGTATAATAAATCATCAAAATCAAAGTAATAATATTCTCCACCATAAAGTTTATTTGAATAATAATTATAAAAGTCTAAGAAGTATTTTGCCTCAATCATAACATTTTGTTTTTCTTCACCTTTTAAAGTCATAATATATTTTTTTATAACTGTTTTATCCTCTCTATAAGCAGATGATTTTAAATATTTAATACTTGAGTACATAAAATATTCAAACGGATATACTTGTGAAAGTGGATTTAAACGAAGAATATGTTCATATATTTCTTCATTAGTTCTTTCATTATATTCAACATTTAACTCTCTTAATTTGTTATCCAAAATTCTAACAATATTTGAAATTGATGTTCTTTCAATTTCAATAAATTTATTATTATGCTCTTTATGGTATTTTTCTTTTTCTAATTTTATTTTATTATAATTTTCATCCTCTAAGCCAAAGTATTCAATATATATTTTTTCACCAGCATAATCAATTGTAAAATCAGGTTTATATATTATATTATTTTCCATTAGTTCTGGATAAGCTTCTTCATAAGAATATGAAAGACCTCTTTTATAAAGAAAATTTGCTATTACTGCTTCACCAGCTGATTTAACATAGTCTCCATTTATAGATATAATATTTTCATCTTTCTGAAGTTGTCTTTCAATCCATGATTTAATTAAATTTATAGTTCCTACAGTTTTGGCTTCATTAAGTTTAACACTTACATAGTATTCTATAAGCTCATCATAAGTATTAAATTTTTGATAGTTATCAATAAAGAATTTGCTAAATACAAAGTTTTTCATTTGTTTAACAGTATCAAAATTATTAATTATTTCAGTAATTTTATTTTTATCTAAATATAAGTTTTTAAAATACTCTAAAAAGATTTCTCTTTTTTTATTTCTATCAAGTATAACGCATTTTCGATTATTAAATATTTCTCTAATGTATTCATAACCCAGTGAATGAAATGTTGTAACGTGTGCTGGGATATTAAAATCTAAGCAAATTCTTTTATCTAGTTCTTCAGTAGCTTTTCTTGTATAACTTAGTACTAATATTTTTTCTGGTAAAATATTTTTCTTTTCCACTAAATATTTTACTTTTGATGCCATAGTGGTAGTTTTACCTGTTCCTGCTCCAGCAATAATAAGACTATATTTTTCATCACTTAATATGGCTTTACACTGCTCTTTATCAAGTTTTATATTAGGATCAATATCTTTATAGAAATTATCAAAGTAATCTTTATTTAATATATACTCTTTTTCTAATACAATGTCATTACAAGTATCAATATTAAAGTTAGAGGGCACAGCACCATTATAATTTGCTAATACATTTAAATATAAATCATTTGAAATATATTCATGATTATTATATTTTTTTATAAACTCCTCTTTCACACTGCCACCTACTATAACATTATTATAACAAAAACCCATTATTTTTTATAGTGAGTTTTGTAATTTCAATATAAACAATCTACAATTTAATTTATAATATTTTAAATCAATTTTTTACACATTTTTTGCAATTTTTTTATTTATATTATTAAGAATGATATTTTATTTATGATTATATAACAAAAGCTCATTTTTTTTCTACAATGAGTTTTGAATAAATTAATTAAAGATATTATTAATATAAGTTATTCTAATAATCTTATAAATGAATCTATAATTATAGCAAAATTATCACTTATATATTGTTTCATTTTTTCAACGTCTTTTATTAAATATTCTACACTTTTTTTATTTGTTTCAACATAATCCTTATTATGTTCAGCATATAGTGCTTTTTTTAATTTGTCTATATCTCTAACATTTTGATTTTTAGTTGCATCAATAACAATAATAATCCATCCTAAGTATATATGCTCATTATTAATATTACTATTTTTAGCTTTACACAAATATTTTAAGGATAAATACAATATTATTTCCACAAAATATTCAATCTGTTTTAATGAAAAAATATATAAATCAATATTATTTCCCATTTCAGATACAGCATTAACAAGCAAAGTACTATGCGTGTACAAGCACATTTTATCATACATTTCATCAAGCATATTTTTTAAAAATCTATTATTTACATCTGAAAATAGTTCGCCATCTAATTTACAAAGTATTTTTCTAAAATCATTTCTTAACTTTTGTGGTTTAGTAAATTTTCTTGACTGTTCATCAATTGATAAATTTATAAATTCTTTATATGTATCTTCATTTTCATTTATCAACATGCCCATTATTAAGTTTTCAAAAGCTGATCTTAGTAAACAATTAGCATCAATAATATCATTACTTTTAATAAATTTTTGCACTTGTTTTAAGGTTTTTCTACTTTGATTTAATAAATTCTTAGTTTCCGGCCTTGCAACATTTTTATTATTATCAAGAAACAATAAAAACTTATTTGTGTTTCTTCTCATTACATATAGGAATTTTGTTTTACATTTAATACGTGCTAATTCTATTAATTCATAAATATCATAATTTGAAAAATAATACATTAATTTCTGAAGTTGTTCATCTGATAATTCAGATTTAATCTTCATAATTTGTTCATCCAAATTCATCTTACCCTCCAAAGTCTATAATCAAACGAACATATAAAAAAACATTTAAATATTTTATAATATTTAAATACGTTTTTTTATTATTCTAACTCATTAATAAATCTATTAATGACTCATAACTATCAACCACATCATAACCGACTTCATTATCGCTTATACATTCAAAGTGCTTTTTTGCACATGCAATTTTTGCTTGTTCTACACTTTTTAATTGCATTGAAGACATATCACCCTTTGTTTCCGCTACAAAATAGATATGTTTAAAATTATTATTATCAAATACAATAGCCCAGTCTGGATTATAATTACCTACAGGTGTAGGAATTTTAAAATCGTTAGGCAATTTTGCATAAACAGTTACTTCTCCAGATTCTAATTTTTCAGCAAACTTCTTTTCTACAATTGAATCATATATTAAATAATCATAAATATGTTTTTCTACATTTGATATCGCATTAACATTTAATTCAGCTTTAATATTATATACTGTGAATATATCATTAGAATATTTTTTGTCTGTTTTGTGATATGTTATTCCATTAATAATAGTAGCTGCTTTTTCATCATTAATAATTTTTGTTACTTTTCTAATAAATTCCTCAGGATTGTACTGATAATAATTAAATTTTAAAGGACTAATTTCTGATAAAATTGCAATTATTGTTTTTCTAGTCAAACCAGTATCCTTTGTAATCTCGCCAATTAAATCATATTCGACTTGTGAAGGTGTGAAGTCATCCACAGAAGTAGTAGAAGTCTTTCCACCTGTTAAAGTAGAATGTTCTTTTAATAATTCAGCTGAAAGTTTTTCTTTTTGTTCTCCTTGAGTAATTTTTATTGACATTTTTGCAATATTTAATTTACCATTAATTGAATTAACAGCATTTTCAATTAATTCATTAGAATCAAAGTCAACCTCATATAAAGTTTTAATATTTATTTTACCCCATAAATTTTGAAATTCTTTTTTATCAAAATTTTCATTTGGGACAAGGTCTATTACATTACCTCTTCTTCCATCAGTAGTAGGATTATAATGCTCTGCATTGTATATATTAGAAATCATCCTTGTAATATCATTTTTGAAACTATTAAACAAATCTCCAAAGTTTAATTCATTGTTATCTCTATCTTCTATAAACTTTTCTGTTATTTTGAATTGATCATCAACATAACCTGCATTTTTCATTTGTAGCATAAAGTTAAATGTGTTTTCATTATTAAACTCTAATATATTTCCTTCCTCATTAATTACTTGTTTATTCATAAGCCACTCTATGGTTAATTTCGTTGGTCTAGATGATAAACTATCAACCATTTCAGTTTGAAGTGCTTCAGCAAATTTATCATAAGATTCTGATGCAATAACAGTTAAATTATTGACCATATGAAAATTATCCTCTAATACAGAATAGTCCATTCTCTCACCATTATTATTTACACAAATACGAAGCCCACGACCTATTTCTTGTCTTTTACTTATTTCAGAATTACTATGTTTTAAAGTACATATTTGAAAAATATTCGGATTATCCCAACCTTCACGAAGAGCAGAATGTGAGAAAATAAATCTTACAGGCTCTTCTAAAGATAATAATCTTTCTTTATCTTTCATTATCAAATCATAAGCATCTTCATCAAAAGATAAATATTCTTTCTTGTCATTAATTGCAGAATCTATTTCATGACCTTTTTTGTCTATAGAGAAATACCCTGCATGAATTTTGCCAGTTTCAAACGATTTTAAATATTTTGAATATTCATCATCAAATAAAGTTATATATTCTATAATTGCTTTATTATATTCTTCTTCAAATATCTTAGCATATTCACCTTTTAGAGCCTGACTATCTTCATAGTATTTATATTTTGCTACTTCGTCAATAAAGAATAATGATAAAACTTTAATTCCTTTTTTATATAATTCCTTTTCTTTTTCTAAGTGAGATTTAATTGTTTCTCTAATTTGAATTCTAGCAATATACTCTTGTTCAACATTTCCTTTAGCTTGACCTACTTGAATCATTTTTCCATTAGTGAAATATACTTTATCATAATCTTCATATCTTCCATCTATTTCACTAACTTTGTAACCTTTATATTGTTGTAATTCTCTGGATTTTATATATAAATCATCACCGGCTTTAATTTTCATTAATTTTCTTGATACACCCGATGAAGTCTTAACTTCTATTTCTAAATTAGCAATTGGATCATGTTTGCTACTAATATCTACACTATCTAAAAATAAATATGTATCTTCTGATTTATCATGTAATACTTCTATTCCTTTAACATTTATTTTTTTAACTAACTTTTGATTATAAGCATCAATGGCATCCAATCTATAAACTTTATTATATTCTTTTCCTCTTTTATGAGTAGCAGAATATCTAATCTTAAATAAAGGATTAAACTCTTTAAATAACTCTTCAGTTTTATCGCCAAACTTTTGAGGTTCATCAATAATTAATATTGGATGAACAGATTTAATTACATCTATCGGTCTTCTTGATTGTAATTCATCAAGTTCTTCATATATTTTTCTATTACCAGCACCTTTTGAAGCAAAGGCTTGATAATTTATAATCATAACTTGAATTGAATCATCTGAAGCAAAAGTATTAATATTTGCTATATTAGAGCTATTAGAAGAGTTATATATAAAATACCTTATCTTATTATGATATAACTCTTGAAAATAATCCTGAGTTACATCAAATGATTTTTGTACACCTTCTCTAATTGCAATACTTGGAACCATTACAATAAACTTACTCCAACCATATTCTTTATTTAATTCATACATAGTTTTTATATAAGTAAAAGTTTTACCAGTTCCAGTTTCCATTTCAATAGAAAATTCACTTAAATCTTGTCCATCAGTTAGATTAATATCATTTCTTCTTTGAATAGTTCTAATATTATTTCTCTCTTCTGGTTCAAGAAGTTCAATAGATTTATTACCAAAAGATATTTCTTCAACTTCTTTTTCTTCTTCAAATATGCCAGTTCCTTCAATCTTTTTATATCTAGCAAGTAAATCCCTTCTATAACCTTTAGATTGTCCTTTAAATACATCAACAATAGATTGTACAGCATCATCTTGATATGATTGGTGTTTAAATTTTAGTTTCATTTATTTACGCCCTCCCTATAAAATACTTATCTCTGTATCTGGTGAAAGTTTCTTAACTCTTTCTTCTAAATTAATTTTATCTTTATCAGACTTAAATGACATATCTTTAAATACTACTTTTAATGGTTTGCAATTACATATTTCATCAATAATATTAATATCTATATTATCATCAAAACAAGCTACTAAGGCATTGCCTGCTACATAATATACTTTGTTATTAAGAATTGTTCTTTCTTCTATTTTTAAATCAAGGGTCAATCCTAAATCTAACATTACTTGAGTTAATAAATCTTCAGGTGTTCTATCTTCTTTAATATTACTCATCAAATCAAATAAATCTGTTTGGCCTAATTCACAAGGTTTATAATATACATCTTTCATATTTGAAGAATCAATTTTATATACTCTAAATCCATAATCTATATCTGCATTAGTTTCTTCAAATATTTTTTTACCAGCTCTTCTAATTCTTTCTTCTCCAATATCACACAAAGTCTTATATCCATTTTTATATGCAGAGGTTGTTTCATCAACCGATTCAGGAATTTGAATTAGAATAAATTGTCTATTTCCACCATCATCTGCATTCAATTGCATTACTGCATGAGCGGTTGTTGCACTTCCACTAAAGAAATCTAAAACAATATCGTCTTTTTTTGTGCATAATTTTAGAATATCATACATTAAATATAATGATTTAGGAAAATCAAAAGTTTTAACACCCATTAAATCATCTAATATTTTAGTTCCTGAAGTGTTAGCATTATATTTTTTATCTACCCAATGAGTTTTGATTAATTGACCTTTATCTACTCTATATTTTTCATATATTTTTACTTCTCCTCTTTCTAGTTGAGCAACAAATTCTCCTTCTTTGATTTTTTGATTCATGGATTCTTTAATATATCTCCATGTTCTTTCTTGAGTAGAAGTAATTGGATATGCAACATATCCATTTTCATACTCATGGTCTAATGATATTTCTTCTAAATCATTTGAAACATATATTGGATAAAAATTTTTTGGATTATTAATTCTTAAATTTTTATCATATCCTTCTCTTCCATGATTTTTTGCTATTGCACTTATTAATTTATAGCTTCCCTTTTCATCAGATAAGTCATAATCTTTTAACATTTCTTGATCTAGAATAACACTTTCAAATTCAAATTCATTTTGATCCTTGCAATAAAATAAAGCATACTCATTTGAAGTAGCAAAATATTTAGCTTGATTTCTTCCTTCAGGTTTATGAACTACTGTTACTATACCAATTCTATTATTTTCTCCGAATATTTCATCACATATTTTTGTTAAATTAATCAATTCTGAATCATCAATTGCTAATACAATAACTCCGTCATTTCTTAGTAAATTCCTTGCAAGTTTTATTCTTGAATACATCATTGATAACCAATCTGAATGAAATCTACCATTTGTTTCAGTATTAGTTGAAAGCTTTATTCCATTTTCATCAATCAACCCCTGTTTTTCAAGAGATTCTTTTAAATCAGTAGAATAATCGTTTTTATATATTAAATTTTTTCCTGTATTATATGGAGGATCTACATAAATGCATTTAATTTTATTTAGATATGATTCTTGGAGTAATTTTAGTGCTTCAAGATTATCTCCTTCAATATATACATTTTTAGTATTCTCAAAATTTACTGATTTAGAAATAACAGGTCTAGCAGTATTAGTTGATGATTTATTAGCATTTAATAAAGATTCTTTTTTGCCAGGCCAAGTCAATTCGTATTTTTCTTTTTTGTCATCAATTATTTCATTAGATAGTTCTTGTTTTAGTTTTGAAAAATCAATACCATTTTCAGATACACAATTTGGAAATAATTCACGAATTTTCATTATATTCTTATTCACAATTTGGAATGTTTCCATGTCTAATTTTTCCATATTAATCCTCCTTATAAAATATTTATTTCAGTTTCTGGTGAAAGTTTCTTAACTCTTTCTTCTAAATTAATTTTATCTTTATCAGACTTAAATGACATATCTTTAAATACTACTTTTAATGGTTTGCAATTACATATTTCATCAATAATATTAATATCTATATTATCATCAAAACAAGCTACTAAGGCATTGCCTGCTACATAATATACTTTGTTATTAAGAATTGTTCTTTCTTCTATTTTTAAATCAAGGGTCAATCCTAAATCTAACATTACTTGAGTTAATAAATCTTCAGGAGTTCTATCTTCTTTAATATTACTCATCATATCAAATAAGTTTGTTTGACCTAATTCACTAGGTTTATAATACACATCTTTCATATTAGAAGAATCTACTTTATATACTCTAAATCCATAATCTATATCTGCATTAGTTTCTTCCTTAATTTTTTTAGCTGCACGACGAATTCGTTCTTCCCCAATGTCAGTTATCACTTTATATCCTTGTGTATATGCACTTTGTTTTTCATCAATTAATTCTGGTAATTGTACCATAATATACCTTGCATTGATATTTTTTCCTGCATTATATTGTAATAAAGCATCGGCTGTTGAAGCTGATCCACTAAAGAAATCCATAACAATTTCATCATCCTTTACTTTACAAATATCAATTAAAAATTTAATCAAAGCAGTCGGTTTAGCATAATCAAATGGTATCCCTAATTTATTTAACTCGTGTGAACTCATTTGATTTATATAATTTTCAATAAAGCTATTAGGTTTTGCAGATGAATTTTTTATAACATCATTTAAATATGTTTTTGTATAAACATTCCATTCTGCTGGTTTACCATCTTGGTTTAATAGATTAGAAGATTTTACTTTTTTTATAACAATTTTATCCTTTTCTTCTTCAAATTTTTTTCTAGTCCATCTCCAAATTCCGTCCCCTAATATAGGTCTTTCTGGAGGAAATGTTGATCCAGGAGGTATTATTTTACTTCCGTCAGGACAAGTTATCCAAAATCTTTGCTCTGGATTTCTGTTTTGCAAAGATGACATATAAAGTCTAACTAATTGATATTTTTCTCCTTTTCTTGGTCCATCTTCCTCAGTTAAATTATAAGATTCATAATTAATTCCTCCAAGGAATCCTTCACCTGCGTCAATATTTTTTGTATATGTTAAAATATAGTCAAAATTTGGAGCCCAATAATCACCCTTATTGTTACTTTTCTTTGTTATTCTTCCAGCACAACCAACGAAATTATTTTCTCCAAAAATTTCATTGCTAATCTTCTTTAAATTATCAACTTCATTATCATCTATACTAATAAAGATAACGCCATTGTCTGATAATAAATTTCGTGCTACTTTTAATCTAGAATACATCATTGAAATCCAATCTGAATGAAATCTTCCATTAGCTTGATTATTTGAAGTTAACTTATTACCGTTTTCATCAATTAGTCCTGATTCTATTAATTCGCTTTCTTTTTTTTGTGAATAAGAATCATTATAAATAAAATCTGTTCCAGTATTATATGGTGGATCAATATAAATCATTTTAACTTTATTCAGATAAGATTCTTGAAGAATCTTTAATACTTCTAAATTGTCACCCTCGATATAAATATTTTTGGTATTATCAAAATCAACTGATTTTTCCTTAATTGGTCTTAATGTGTTTTTACTTGGAGTATTAGCATTAACTATGGCTTCTTTTTTTCCAGGCCAAGTTAATTGATATTTTTCTTTTGCCCCTTCTACTATCTCTTTGCTTAATTCTTGTTTTAATAAGTCAAAATCTATTGTTTTTCCATTTGCTGATTCTACTATAACACTTGGAAATAATTCAGATATTCTTTCTATATTTTCATCAATTATATCTTTTGATTCCATATATAATTTATTCATTATTAATCTCCTCCATTTCTTTTAATAATTTATTTAATTCAGTATTCATTTCTAATTTTCTATCAAATTGCTTTTCTGATTTAATTTTATTTCTTAAATTAACAATTTTTTTATTTAATTCATCTATTCTATTTTTTTCATCAATAATAATTTCAAAATTTCTAATATCATCTTTTTTGCCTATAAATGTTTTAACAATGTTTTCATATAATACTTCTAAGTTTATTGCATTAAAATCAATGTTAATATCTTTATTCCATTCTAAGTTATATATATCATCTATCTTTAATAAATAACAATATTCATCATTATATTTTAATAAAAATAATATCTTATATGGAATGCCTTTTGTTATAACTTTAATAACATTTTTGGGTATTTTTTTTTCTTTTAAATCAAGTTGAAATACTTCTATTTCCTCAACATTATTTGTTTTACTAATACCTATTGTATCTGGGGAAATTTTATATAACCATGTTATCCTATCTACCTGATTAATAAACTCTTCTTTAACTGATGGAGAAATAGCAATTTTTTCATAAAATATCTTTTTGGGTAAAAATTTATTTACATAACATTTTTTTGGAATTTCATTCATTTTTACCTCCAAGAATTTCATAAAGGATTTCTATTTTCTTAAGCAATTCATCATATGTAATTACTTCAATGCTTTTCAATTCATTTCTAAAGAGATTAAGCGACTTAATTTGCATTTTATTCAAATTATTTGTACTGCCTATTATTAAATAACATTTTGGGTCAAAAGCTCTAAATTCTATATTATTATCTAAAGATTTATTTCTAATACTGTTATATTCTTTTAAGAAATTATCTTTTTGCTCTTTAATCTGAACTAGCGCTGAAACTAATTCAGAACTTGGAGTATATACATTTTCTCTATACTTATCTTTTTCAATTAAACTTGTTAACGGTGTTTTTATTTCAATAATACACATATTATCTATACCTTGATTAAAAGTAAAATCTGCAATACTTGCACCACGATTATCTATAGCCTTCGAACCCATATAGGATTGCCCACATATTATTTGTAATATTGAGGGGGCTATTATGGATAAGTAATAAGGTTTTTCTTTAAATAAATTTTGCCAAAATTGTTCAGAAGCGTTTTGCATATTATTACTAATTATTTTAGGATTTAATAAATCCAAATTAATTGCATTAAATATATTTGCTTTGTTATCATCGGTTATATTTTTTAAAAACAAATTTACTTCTTCTTTGTTATCAAGTATTTTATTAAAAATATGACTATTATTCATTAACTCGCTAATAAATTCTTTTTGTTTTTTACAGTTCATCAATACATCTATAGTTTTTTTTATTTCATTTTTATTAATATCTTCATCTAATATTAAAACTTGTTTATTTTGTATTTTTCTAAAATTTTTTTCTTTAACACACATTTCTCTTAATTTATCAGCATAGGCTAATGAATTTAACCATTCTTCACTGCTTAAGTCAAATTTAGTCCATTCTCCTTTTTTTAGATTAGATAAAGAAATTCCATTAATGTCTTCCCAGTTATCATTAATTCCCTTTCTTTGTGCTATAAAGCAACCACTTATACTGGTCACCCAATCATCTGATTTATCTATTATTTTTGGGACATAAACGATTCTCATATGATTATTTTGTCTTAAAGCCATAGCTTGAACCTCAGCTGTAACTTTTGATGTTGAATTTATATCGTTATTTATTTTAAATGGAATTATCATTATATCACCACCATAAATGTAATAAGTTCAAAGTCTTCTAATCCTTTAATATTATTTTTTAACATAGTAGTACCACCTGTTCTAAATAAACTATCAATATCATTTTCTTCTTTGATATTTATTATAGAATCAATACTTTGACTTAATAAATTAGAATATAACTTCATATCTTTACCATCATTAGTAAATTCATTAAAGATATTATAAGCACTTTTAATTGGACTGTTTTTATCCTTTGAAATCATTCTTAAAATATCCAAAGTGTGCTTAACATTTAAATGATTAGATAATATTTCACCATCTTCTTTTATATATACTAAATAAAATGGGTGTAATTGATTCATACTATCAATATTTATTTCATTATTTATATTTTTTAAAACATAAATAACACCTTTTTCAACACCTAACATTTTATTTTCGTGAACAACTGAATGAAGACCAAAAGGTATTTTGTCTAAATCATCATTGTTTTTAATATACTCTACTAAATCCATTCTAAATTCATTTAATCCCAAATCTGTAATAGAAATACCAGTATTCATTTCTTCCAAATCAACAACTTCCTCTTGTAATTTTTTTAGTTGTTCTTTTCTATACTCCATATCACTAGATTTATTTGTTAAAACATTATCTTCGCCAGTTCCCGAAATATCCATCATTAGCATTCTATTTTCTACTCTATTTTTCAAATTAATATAATCATCAAGTGACAAGTTTGGCCAAAAATTTACCAATTGTATTACTTTGTTATTAGAACCAATTCTATCTACACGACCAAATCTTTGAATTATTCTAACAGGATTCCAATGAATATCATAATTTATTAAATAATCACAATCTTGCAAATTTTGTCCTTCTGAAATACAATCAGTCGCTATTAAAATATCAATATCACATGAAGAATTAGGGTCTAATATATCTCTATGTTTTGATTTCGGAGAGAAATTTAATAACAAATTATTAAACTCTTTATTCATATCAATTGTACATTCATTAATTCCAGATCCTGTTATTTTACATGTATTAAGATTGTAATGATTTTTTAGATTTCCTGATAAACATTTATATAAATAATCAGCTGTATCTGCAAATGCACTAAATATAATAACTTTTTTATTATTATCATTAATTGGATGTTTTACTTTTTCAATAATTATGTTAAATAGTTCTCTTAATTTCAAATCATGTTCTGGACTTATTTTTTCCATTTCATGAATTAATTGTTTCAACATTATGTAATCCGCAGTTAAGTCTTGTCTCCAACCTATTGTGTTCATATCTTCAAGATTAATTTTAACTTTTTTGCCAATACTAAATTGATCATCAAGAATGTCTTCAATATCTTCATCCGAATTATAATTAGTAACCTCAATATCATCAAAAGACTTATTAATACCTTTATTTTCAAATTCTTCAATTGATTTTAATATTATTTCTATTTGATTCATTACTTTATTTAATGTTAATCTAAAAGATTCAACAGAGGATTCCAATCTTTTTAAAAAATTGATTCTCATTAGAATCTGCAAACTTTTTTCACGGTCTGCTTGTCTAAAGCTTGACTGTCCACCTTTAACAGAAATATCGTACTTATCTTCATATTCTGATAATTTATTAGGTAAAATATAGTCAAAAGGAGCATAAACACACATATTCAATTTTGACAATATATCTGCTATTTCTTTAATAGACATAAAACCATTTAAGTCAGTTAACTCCGGAGATTTGCTTATTGGCTTTAATCGTGTAGGAAACTTTCCAATATCTTTCATATCATAGTATTTTTCAATATGCTTCCTGCTTCTCGCAATTGTAACACTATCCAATAATTTAAAAAAATCAAAATTTGTGTTTAATCTGTTTAATAGCTCTTTACTTGTTCTTTTTTCTGGTTCAAGTTTACTCCATTCATTAAAAATAGTTTGCGCATTCTTTAGAATTGTATCTATGGATTTTGTATTGCTAATTTTATCATCTATCTTGTCAGTATGTCCTTCATAAGCAAGTGCAAGTTGATTTTTTAAATCTAAAAATTTGTTATTTACAGGAGTTGCAGATAACATTAATACTTTTGTTTCCACTCCAGTTTTCATAACGTTATTCATTAATTTATCATATCTAGTTTCTCTATCATTTCTCGCACTATTATTTCTGAAATTGTGAGATTCATCAATCACAACCAAGTCATAATTTCCCCAATTAACTCTAGATAAATCCATTCCATTGGAGTCACCGTGACTTCTTGACAAATCTGTATGAAATAAAACATCATAATTAAATCTATCTTCTTGTAAAGGATTATCTTTATAATTTTTTATAAAAGTATTCCAGTTTTCAGATAATTTTTTTGGGCATAATACTAAAATACTTTTATTTCTTTCTTGATAATACTTAATAACAGCAAGTGCAGTATACGTTTTACCAAGACCAACACTATCTGCTAAAATGCAACCATTATGTCTTTCTAATTTGTTAATTATACCTAGCACAGCATCTTTTTGAAAATCATATAATGAATTCCATATTTTAGATTCCTTAAAACCTGTTTTTTCATTTGCAAGTTCATCATCCGAAATATCTTCTAAAAATTCACTGAATATATTATATAATGTTATATAATATACAAATTCCGGTGAATTTTCTTTATATAAATCTGACATAAAATCAATAACTTCATTTGTGACATCTTTTAATTGTTCTTCATCATTCCATATTTGTTCAAAAGAATCAATATAACTCTTTGTAACGGCAAACTCGTCATCTATCTTTGTAACAGGCATAAAAATAGAATTATCTTTTTCATATCCTAATCCAACAGCGGAAAATTCATCAACATTTGTATAACTAACTCTGGAAACCGGATTATCAATAGTCATAAATTTTTGAATTGCATTACCATTAATATTCGTTTTGAAATTTGCTTTCTTTTTAATCCATTTAGTACATTCAGACGCAATAGATTTCCCGTTTAACTCATTTTTTAATTTTACCTCAAAACTTGATCCACTTAATGATTTTTCCCTTGCTTTAGAATTTATTTCAAACAATCTTTGTTCTTTTTTATTATTATTTCTTTCGATAAAGGTTGGATCTGAAAAAATAAACTTAAATTCGTTAATTTTAGATAGTTCTTCTTTTAACGCCTCATAACCATACATAGAAAATATTGATGCACAAATTCTAATTTTAGAGTTTTCTTTGATTTCTTTTTTTAAATCATCACCCAATTTTTCTATATGGTTATCAATTAATTTCATACTACCCTCCATTTTGAAATAAGAATATATTTAGCATATATGGTTATTAATATTTTTGCCAAATAACATTAAATAAATCATTCATTACTATTGTAACACATATTATCATTTTTTAGTTAAATTATTAATAAAATATAACCCAAACTTGTTTCATTTTGTTTCAATTGTTATGAATTTCAATCCATGTACTATAATTATAAACAAAATAATCTAATGAGAATTTGCCATCCAACTTATAATTTAATTGTTTTGTTAATTTTCATCAACTTTTCTATTTTCAAGTTTATATTTAACTTCATCTTTTATTATCCCTTTATCTCTTGTATTTTTTTCTTCCTGGTATAATATTTTAAAAGTTTCAATCTCTTTGGCCACAAAACATTTTACTTTTTTATTTTTGGGTTTAAGTAATTTAAAGAACATATATTTATCATAATATGAATTTGCAATACCACATTTTCCTGATACAAAGTCAGTAGTAAAAAGCAAACAATCAATTTCATTTAATAATTTATCGCTTTCATCAACCTTGGAGACGATAAATTCAAAAATTTTCCAACATGTAATTGAAACATCAAATAATCTGCATAAATCAATTACATTAGTATAAGTTTCATAATTATCATTTTCATTTAAGTATTTTAATACATCGTCACCTAATTCTTCCGTATATTCGCCAATTAAGTAATGTATATAATTAGATACTTTATAACAATCATTTTTTTCTAAAATTTCCATGCACAATAATAAATTATTATATCTTTCTACATTATAATTACTACATTTAGTTAAATTAGTATAGTGATAAGAATTATGTAGATTAGTATTGGGTTTATCAATAATTTTATATCTAAGAATCATTCTTATATCTTCTGGATACTTTTCAAATACATTATTTAAGAAAAAATTGTCAAATTCATTAAATTCACTATATCTAAAATTATCAATCAATATTTTTAATTCATCATAACTATACTTTTCAATAACTTGTTTTTCTGTACGACGATTAAATAATAGTTTTCCTATAATTCCTTTTTTTATAAAATTATATTGTTTGATCTTATCTAAAAGATATTTTTTATACTCTTCATTATTTGCTAAATCGTTATTATTGGTAATTAGTTTTAAAATATCAAACACTAATTTTTCGTTTTTAGTTTTCTCTACATGCCTTATTATTCTATCCAATACTTTTAAATCTACAATTTCAGTTCCAAGCATAGCCAGAATAATCTTGTCTATTTTTATCTCATCATCAACTCTATACTTATAATTTTTATCCTGTTTAACAATTCCAAGGAATATATACTCATTCCATTTGATTTTAATAATATCTTTTCCATAATTTTTTAATTTTCCAATATTAATTAAAAATCTTCCTGCATAAAATATATTTGAATCGTTATTTTTCTCATCATCCATTGCATTCAATATATCAATTATTTCATCAACATTTTCATCATTGAAATTTTTAATATATTTATCTAAATAATCTTGTTTATATTCTTCTTTTTCAGCAAAATCAACGCCAGGTATTTCATCGATATAAAAATTAAATAACATTGCAAATAATATATGTAATTTATCCACTTTCAATTTATTATAAAATTTGCTATCTTTCAGTTTCGAATTATTCCAATTGGATACAGAATTATATAATTTATTTTTACTAAAAAAGTTTATTCTATCATAATTATTATAAAAGAATTCATATATTGGATTATTCTCAAATATATCACTATTTCTTTCAAGTTCATAATTTATATTAATCAGTGTTCGTAACACTTCCTTTGAATTGTTATTTAAAAATATGTTTAAAACTTCATCTATTGACATATATATTTTATTTTTATAATTCTTACTAGGATTTACTTTATTGCTTATTAAGCTAACTTTATTTTGTTCGATTTTTTCCAAATAATCATAATTTATATTGCAAAAATATTCGGCTAGTTTAATTCTAATATATTCATCAATATTTTTATCAAATATTAAAGAATATGCTATTTCATGTATATTATAGTTTCCATAACCTTTGTTTGAATCAACTTTATCCGAAATAAATAAAATTTTTAAAAAGTCATCGAATTTATTAACAATATTATTATTAAGGGATAATTTATATAAAATTGAAATAATATTATTAAAATCATTAATCCATAAATATTTATAACATTTTAAAAACTCTAATAGCTTTTCAAATATATATTCATACATATTATAATTTAAAAAAGTAGCAGTTTCTACAGGTAATTCGTCAAACTTTTTTACTAAGGAATATATTATTCCCGAATTACAAATAATTTTATAATTTTCCTCATATTTATTAACTAAAGGGATAATTTCAATCATTTTATTTATAATAGTTTCTAATTCATTTAAAGATTTTACATTTTGAAGTTTCCTATTAAAATCCTTGTCTAATAATAAATCTATATTTTTAGCACCCGTTTTTATACTATCGACACGTTTGTTAATCAATTCTAAACTTGCTATAACATTTAAAATTTCTTTTCTTGCTTCTGCAAAAATATCACATATTATTTTGTATTCTTTACTATCTTTTAATTGTAATTCATCTACATCTTTATAAATAATATTATGACCGAATTCATTCATTGCATGATGTAATACTGTTGTCAACTGAATTTCACATAACATTCCCTTAAACTTATTATCATCTTTTTTTACTGAAATTGTGATATTAGTACCATCATATTTAATAATATCTTCAGATGGCCTATATGATTCAATTTTAAATTCATCACTAATAATGTCTCTTAATTTTCTTAAATCTTCTTCATTATAAAAAATCACTCTTACACCACTAAGATCATTTAAGTTTTTAATACTACCATGAATACCATTAATAATGTTTTCTGTTAATTTATTTTCAAGTGAATCATAAGATTTAACTCGACTATTTAAAGACTGATATTTAATATTGTTTTCAGTAAGAATATTTTTAATTCTATTTTCAACATATGACGTAAATTGCACATATATTAATTGAGACGATAAGTATTCTTTTAACATTTTATCTTTCAGTTCTTTTATGTTTGAATTTTTCATATCTTTACCATCCTTAAAATGAACACTTCATCATTAATTTCACACCACTTTACAACATCTCTTCATCTTTATTAGCAAAACTAATAATTTTATCAAGGTTATCCATTATAAAAATTTGTGCATTTTTATTATATAAGACTACTTCATATCTACCTTTATAACCATCTCTTATTTGAGAATAAAGTTCTAGATTTTTACCCATTTGAGTAGACAGTTTTCTATTTTTACCATCTTACTCTACAACTTTTAAATATCCTAAACTTAAAAGTCAATTAGTAATACTTGTACATTTTAAATTTTTCATATCTTCATCAGTTAAATAAAATTTAGGTTTTGAAACCTTTCTTTCTTCTTTAACTAATTAATCATTTAAAACAAAACTAACATAAAATAAACACTTACTTATTCTAGTATTATTAATTAAATCATCTTTTGAAACTTTAGCTTTACTAATTAAATTTATACCATTAGACATATCATCTATATAACTTTTTGCTCTTTTTAATAACTCTATATCCACATTATTCATATCTTTCCATAACATCTTTTGCAAGAGGTATATCTGCAGGAGCTAAATCATAA
>ERZ824600.1451-NODE-1451-length-29163-cov-3.721863_pt1 | contig 29163 bp, 24 predicted proteins | sample MGYA00519933_ERZ824600 | MGnify/ENA primary metagenome ERZ824600 (study PRJEB31778, sample SAMEA3449178) | human gut metagenome | biome: human gut; feature: human-associated habitat; material: faeces | place: United Kingdom | collected 2010/2012 ... | reverse complement strand
AGCTACTACACCAATGATACCTAATGTGATTAATACTTCTGCCAAAGTAAAACCGAATCTTTTTGTCATAATCTTTTCACCTTTCTTTTAAATAAAACTATAACATACGCTTTACATAACGATTATATTACTATTTTTTTTAAAGTCTGTCAACCATTTGAATGATTTTTCGATTTCTTCTCGCGGTTTGGTTATGTTGATATGCTTTCGGGGTTGAGTGCATAAGTGGGGTTGACGTATTAAATTTATTATTCAGTATTGATTGTTCTATTCATTTTTGATGTCTAATCCTCAAGTTTTAGCTACAAGTTTATTAAACCCAAATGGATTAGTTAAATAACATTAATCTTAAGAAATTAATACTTTTGGGTTATTTTATTTCTTCGTATGAAAAATTTTTCTTGATATTGTTGCTTTTGGGAGATTGTTACATAATGTAAATAAATTTTTAAATATGGCAATAATGTAACGGTTTTGTAATATTTTGGGGCAATTTTTCCTACCTCATTCCGAATTTGTTCCTTTTAGATCCTGAAACAAGTTCAGGGTGATAACTCGTCAGTTTAGGGTGACTAAAGATAAGAATGTTATTGCATCATTGCGAAGAGGCTTTGCCGACGCGGCAATCACGTATGGTTATAATTGTTTATCAGTTCTAACTCGTTGTTACTCTCTTTTATTAATTTGTTGTAATCTGATTTTCTCCAAGGATAAATACTTTCCAGTCTTGTGATTCCTCTTTTACCGGTTTATAGTAGTCTTTTACCAGTATTTGCTGGGTTTGTATAGGGTAGTAATCCTTTGATTTTAAGTAATTTTCAAATTTTTCAGAATTTTTAGTGTATTTTTTTTGTTTTATTAGCGGATAAAATGCTTTTTTCTTTCTCGCAATTTCGCATAATAAGAGATTGATAACTTCATTATAGTCAAATTCATAACCGCTATTGGTAGTTATATCAAGAATATAATTCAGATTATCCCGAGTTGTGATTGATAAATATCCCAGTATTTTACTGCTTTCTTCAAGAATAATTCTTGTTTTATAGTAATCGACGAAACCTTTAAAAAATGGCTCTTGAAATTCTTTTTTATCTCGAAGTAAAGATGGTTTATACATATTAAACAATTCGGAATTATAAAGATTTTCAATTTCTTTTGCATCTGAATTTTGAGCATATCTCCAGTGTAAAGGTGATTTTTCAGGTGTTGGTTTTTCTATTTTCCACAGGGTTTCTGATGCACATTGTCTAAATCCGCAGCCATTGATGAATAAATTAAAAAGCTCATCGTGGCATTCATCTATTGTTACGGTAAATGATGTTGCACCTTTTCCACCCAGTTTTTGAATTACAAATTCTACAAGTTTTTGTCCTATATCATAAAGGTTTTCTTTAAATATAAGACGTGTAATATTTATTTTATAAGGGTTCCCAGGGGTGCTGGCAGTTGTAATAAGTCCCAGAATTTCATTATTATCAATGAGAATAAATGATTCGGATTTAAATTTTAGTGACAGCGGCATTAGCGCATTAATGTATCCAACGGGTTCTTCCATCAGTGATTTTGCCAGCCTGTCATTTTCATCTGTGCAAAGATACGAAATAAGACGTTTTAATTTTGGATAGTCAAAATATGTTAATCTTCTTATTCTCATATTGATATTATATCGCTTGTTGTGTTTTCGCGCAATATTATATTAAAATGTGATAGTGATTTTTTGGTTAGATCCTGAAATACCGAGTAAGAACAGAAAATTACGTTTCGTATACTCAACTAATTTTCTAGTCAATTCAGGATGACACTTTATCCGTTCAGAGGGACTCCCCTTCCGTCATTCCGAACTTGGTTCGGAATCTAGTTTACTCCGAGACCCTGAATTTATTTCAGAGTCTCGTGTATGTCTATTAAACTTTTGGGTTAACCGCGTTCCAGTTCAAATATTTTGAACTCTCCAGGCTCAAGTTTTTCAAAATGTATGCTTTCTGTATTTTCTATTTCTTGAGCTTCATAATCCTTTTCATTTATTACGTATTCGTATTTTAGGTTATAATCACTCGGAATGTGTATTTGTTTGTCAAATATCGCATAACCTTCTATAATTTCTTTATAGGATTCTCCAGTTATAGCTGTTTTGGTAACTTTTTCTGTCGGATATTTATGGTTAGATACCACTAAATATGCTTTTCTTGATGGTTCTCTTGTTATTAACCAGGCGCTGTATCCGTCATCATCTTCAACTATGATTTGTGCTTCACCGCCTGTAATGATACTATTGTTTTTTACAAATCGGTCAAGTGCATCAAATTTTGTATAGAAGTTTTCGTTATTTGAACGTTTCATGGCTACTTCTTCGCCAATAGTGTATTCTACTCCGCCACAAGTGAAACTTTCATCTCCATCAACATACATCACTGGCCTTTGGGCATATTTACCGCCAGGTAAAAGTTTATATTTTGCCCATTTGTATAGAGCTCCGTTTTCGCCTAACTGAGCCGGATACTGGTCTATACAATGAAATTCTCCATCCTGATTATTGTATGTTTTTAGGATTGATAACATATTTCCCTTTTTAAATTTAGTATTATAGTTTGACAGGTACTGGTTATCTTCCATGATTTTTTCTGGAGTTTTATCGAATTGACATATAATATCATTACCCCATAATATATCAAATTTCATATCCTGATGGTATTCTTTGTAGTAATTATCCCATAGCATATATTCTGCAAGAGTTCCAAAGTAAGGAATTTTTTTCTTCATTGCGGTATTAAGTTTATTTAGTACATATCTAGGGGCTCTATAACTAATTGGTCTGCCATTTTGTTCTGATACTTCATCAACAATATGGTCAATATGGTCTACTCTGAACCCATCAAAGTTATAGTCTTTTTGCAATTTTTTCATGTTATTGATAAATAAATCTATTACATCTTCATTAAATTTTCCGTTTTCCAGATTTACAAAATAGTATGGAGTTTGGCAATCAAGATTTGCAAATGCTGTAACATCATCTCCTTTGAAGTCAAAGTGTTTAAATGTCGGGTATCCTCCGCATTCACTCATCCCGTCGTACACCGGAACTCCAGCTGAACACCATGCTCCGCCAGGTGCCGGCCACAATCCTTCATTTATTAAAAGTTGAATGGTTTCTACTTGTTTGGTTATATCTTCTTCATTTAATATTTTTTTATCATTTTTAAATTCATGAATTTTGGCAACAAGTTCTTTTACTCGTTTGTGTATTTTTTGTTGGTATGTTCTTTCTAGCATGGCGTTTGAGAAAGCTTTTTTATGCTCAATCATTATGCCTTCGAAATTGTTGTATAATTCTTGGAATGCAGGACTCAAGTCTCCGGAATTACCTTGCAGACGCTGAATATATACGTCTTTTGCAATTTGAATATCGTCTTTATCGTGGTCTTTTGATAAAAACTCGGCAACTTCATCTACTTTTGTTAATAATTGTTTCTGTAATTCTGTAATATCATACCAGCGGGCAACTTGTGGGTTTGCCAGTACAAACTTTGAAAATCTCCCGGTTTGAGGAAGAATGTCGTAAATGACTGGGTGACCGGCAAGTTGTGCCATTTGTATAAATGTTTGGAGCTGTTGTTTTGCATCTAAGCCCGTAATTCTTTCAATTTCGGTATCTTTTAATTTTTCACTTACTTCACTACTTTTTGGTAGGTAGGCACATCCAAATTCTCTCGGGTGGAACGGGATAAGATATATTGTTGTATTATAGATTTTATTAGCAATATTACCTGTTGGTAAAATTAGTAATTGTTTAAGCCAATCAAAAAATTTGCCGGGAGTTTCTGATTTATTTCCGTTTCCAAGTGCCGCAAGATTAATCAATTTAATATTGTGACCTTCTTTTTTAAACCAGTCAGAATTTTTTTCTTGATGTCTTGCAAGGACACTAATATGATTGTTTTTAAATGTAAATTTATTATTGGAAAATATATTATTCTGTTTCCATTTTTCTTCCAGCGCAAACAATGTCTCTTCATTTGTAAGTTCATCTTGTGCTTTTTGGAATGAGTATGTGAGGTATCCGTATTTTTGAATATGCATTGACAGATATTTCTTTCGGATTTCCGGAATATTGTCGAACGGATATGCTTCTTTTAGTTTTTCGTAAATTCTATTAAGCTCTACATCTTTTGCAGTTTCCTGCTCTCTCTTTGCAAATAAAAAATCTAACATAAATATCTCCCTATAATCAAAAATTATACCATAAGAAAATTTTTATATTGCAACATGAGAATATTACCTAGTCAGCTAATAGAATAAAAATGTTTAAGCTATACAGTTAAAGATAATGAATCAGGGGATTTTTATTATTAGAGTTTATGGAGAAAAAAACATGGAAACAAAGCAAAAACAAATTTCAATTGTAATTGTAGAGGATTTTAAATTAACTCGAGTGGGGCTAAGATGTGCATTAAACGCGAATCCGGATATGGAAGTCGTTGCAGAATCTGAAGATGCTATTGATGGTTTAAAACAAATTGAAAAATTTAACCCTGATGTCGTATTAATGGATTTAGGCTTGCCGACAATGAATGGTATTGAGGCAATGGTTAAAATTAGAGAAATGTCTAGTGATATTAAAATTGTAGCTTTAACATCTCATGACAGAGAAGAGGAAGTTGTTGCAGCTTTAAGTTCCGGGGCAAATGCTTATTGTTTGAAAGATATTGATCCAGCAAAGCTGGCTGATGTTATAAGGGATGTTTATCAAGGTGTTTGTTGGATTGATTCAGTTGTTGCAAAGCTTGCATTAAAAGCTTTTCCAAAAGTTGATAATGTCGGACTACTTGGACATAAGCTTTCTGATCAAGCAAGGATTCCTTTGACTGAGCGTGAATTTGAAGTTTTAAAACATCTTGTTGCAGGTAAAAGTAATACAGAGATTGCAAAAGAATTGATTGTCAGTGTGCATACAGCAAAAGCTCATGTTTGTTCTATTTTGCAAAAAATGTGTGTAAATGATAGAGTGCAGGCTGCTGTTAAAGCTGTGAAAGAAGGAATGGTTTAAACCCCATTCCTTCTTTTTATTATTTCGATGTTCCGATTGGCTATAAATTTTAGTGAAATTAAGAAACGTAATGTTGTTATTCTGTATTTATGTCATTGTATATGTTAGATTGATAGTTGTATAATTTTATTTTGTACTATCAAGTATATACATTGCTGCTCCTGAAGCCGGTTCAACGGTAGAATCATGGAATACAACAGGAAATACATCTGATAAGCGGCCAGAATTATTTGTTACTATACATCCCGAGCCGGCATCAACTTTGTTTGTACCCATTGTGCAAGATACTTCTGTGTTAGGTAAAGTGACGCCATTAACATCAATGAATCCCATGCAGTGAGATAAGTCGTTTCCTCCTACAGGGCCTGAAAAAAGTGCTTGTTGTAATCTGTTTCCTATTGATAGTTCGCATCCTGCAGCATTAGGGTCAAAAGCTACTAGTACACCATCAGCTAAAGAATAACTTAGGTAATTTAAATAATCATCTTTAATTGTGTCTTTTTTTACCAGTGTATAGGTTCCTACATTTTGACCTCTTTCAACTCTTTGTAAATCACCAACACGTCCTTGATAAGTATGACCTGTCAATGTTCCGTTTAGTATTGCACAAAATGTCATGTGTTCGTCCGGATGTTGTGAGGCTGCTGTAGCTTTATCACTTGGACATTTTTCTGATGTTCCGGCAAAATTGTACTCATATTGAGCTTGAGCCATTAGTGCAGCTTGGTTTAGTGTAGATATTGATTTTTTAAATTGATTTCTGAATTTTGCATTATTTATATTGGAAAACAAAACAGGAATTGTCATTGCTGCTACTATTCCTATTAAGCCCAGTGTAATTAGGACTTCTGCCAAAGAGAATGCTTTTTTTAAACTCATTAAACCAATCCTTAAATTTTTTATACCATATTAATTATTTCTATATTTTGCATTTTTGTCAATGGTTATGTCGAAATTTTTTAATAGTTGGAGTAATGTTTCTGATGGCAGTCCAATGACATTGTCTAAAGAACCGTTAACGGATTTTACAAATCCGGCAGGCAATTCTTGTATTCCGTATGCTCCGGCTTTATCGAACGGTTTAAATTCTTCTATATAATCGATAATTTGTTTATCTGTAAGACTTTCAAAAGTTACAAATGTGGTTGTCGATTTGGTAAGATGTTCCATGTTTTCTGAATTTATAACGGCAACCGCAGTTACAACAAAATGTGTTTTTCCTGAGAGTTTTTTCAGCATACTAATTGCGTCGTTGTAATCTTTTGGCTTTTCAAGAATTTTGTTATCTATAACAACAATAGTATCTGCTCCAATAACCAGATGCTGTTCATTTTTTAGTTCACGAGCAACAAAAAGGGCCTTGTTATAGGCTGACTCTTCCACAAAAGCATAAGAGAAATCCGTCTTGTTATGTGGTTCCACATATGAAGACGGAATAATTTGAAAATCCAATTTTAGTTTTTTTAGAATATCAGCTCTTCTGGGAGAAGAAGAGCCCAGGATAATTTTTCCCATTGCGTGTCTCCTTATGTTCTATTTTATTTTACCAAAAATAGAGATAATTCAACACAAAGCTTTTCTAATGCTGCCCTAAAGATTTTTGATACCTTGCGGTTCTTGCATTTATGGCATAGCATGCAATATTTAATCGCTGGCGGAGTTCCATCATGTTACGCAAAGTTGCTGCGTAATCATTCATTGCTTCCAGCATTTTATTAGGATCAACCATGGATTCCATATTATCGTGGTTGTCAACTCGTTCTTCCTGATATTTTTGTACTAACATCTTATCGATGTAATCTTCTGCTCCAACGCCCATCCGTTGTCCTCCCTATTGATTTTTATATCCTGTTCCTGTAAAAAATATATCCTAGATATTCCTTATATTTTTATAAAGTATTTTTGATTTTCAAAATTGCCTTTTTTGAAGAATTTATCTTTACATTTGTTTACAAAAAAGTTTTGCACGTATGTTATAATAAATTTATGAAAGAGATTGTTATTACTGCTCCGGTTAAAAAGCCCGAAGATATTTTATTATTTTCAAACTCTACGCGTTGTCGAGATTATTATGTTTATTACAACAAGTTTTTAAACGGGAATTTTGAATATATAAATGAGTTTGTAGAAATTGCAAAACAGTGCTGTTGTAAAATTTTTGTTAATTTTAAGCACAGTATAGTGGAAGAAGAACTCCCTGAAATTAAAAAATTTCTAAAATATCTTAAGAGTTCCGGGATTGATGGAATTTATATAAACAGTTATGCGGTTCTTGAGGCAATAAAAGTCTTTAAACTGCCATTTAAGGTTATTATAGATTCTTATTTTGATATTCATAATCTTGCCGGAATTGATTTTATGAACAGTTTCCATAAAATTGACGGGATTATCATAACTGAAGAAATTTATTTGAAAAATATTGCAAAAATTAAGCAGTTTACAAAACTCCCACTGGCTATTGATTCGGACAACTTGCCTTGGTGCGCTGAAGATATTATTAAGCTTAAAGCTATTGATAATGTGATTATTAAAGGTAAATTCCAAACTTCTGAGGATATTTTGGAAGGTATTGAATTGATTGAGAAAATTTTGGATAAGCCAAAGTTGTTTAAAAATCAAAAGCTTCCTTTTAAACACGTAAGAAAATGTATTTATCAGACTAATCATTTTTCCGGAGACATGGTAAGTGCTGAGGGGAAAGATTTTAAATTCAGCAGAAATATTCAGAGTTTTGACTGGGATATAAAACGAGTTCGAACTCCTAAAGATCTAAAATTTAATGATAAATACAGACTAAACTTAAGATTGACCGGCTTAGAACAAATTGCGGAGCTTGAAAAATATATAAAAAAAATAAAATACAATCCTATTTATTCTATTGAATATGGAGAAATTATTTCTACATGCGACCTTGCCAACAGTAGTTTTTCGGATGTTATCAATAAGGTTAAGCGTTTTTGTAAAAAATATAATATAAAATTTCAGCTTTCTACTCCGAAAATTCTAATTGAACGTGATTTTGACAGGGTGTATGAGTATGAAAAGAGCCTGTTATTGTCTTCTCCGGCTCCGGATTCATTAATTATCAATAATATTGGTTTTTTCTGGACATTTATAAATGATGCTGAAATAAACGAGATTCCTTTTGAAATCGGGCAGGGGATAAATTTGTTGAACAGTATGTCAATTAAGTGTTTAAATAGTTTGGCACATATTGATACTGTAGATTTTTCTTCGTTTAAAGATTATCATTCTGCAATTCGGACGCTGAAAAAAATAAAAAATGATATTCCAAATAGAAAATATACTATAGGCGGGAATATAAGGGTTTCAAGTATGGGGTTATGTCCATTGAATAATGATAGTGCTGTGGTGTCACGGCTTTCTTGCAAGGCCCCGTGTCATAACGGCTGGTATGCATTAAAAGATCCGTCATTAAAAAAGATTTATCCTTTTGTTTGTGATGGTTTTTGCAGAATGCATATGTTTGAAGATTCTATACTGGATGATTTTTCTTCCGTTGAAGAACTATACAATGCCGGAATCAATGAATTCGTTTTTGATTTTAGTGCATTACATTCCAAATATATCCCGCTGCTTCTTAATAAATTTTTTATTTATACTCAAAATATTAAATAAATACACAAATACTGTCAAAAAATATTTTTTTGAGCTATTATATACATAGTAAAGAATATTAGGGATTTAGTCATGACAAATTCAAAAAATGATGAAAAAGTAATAGGTATACCAAGAGCAATGTCTTTTTATAACAATTATCCGTTTTATTTCGGATTTTTCAATGATCTTGGTATTAAAATAGTGTTGTCTGATGTTACTACAAAGCAAACTATGTCTGATGGAGCAGCTCTTGTTGTAACTGAAACTTGCTTGCCGATTAAAGTTTATATTGGGCATATTTTGAATTTAATTCACAAAGGTGTGGACAAAATTTTAGTTCCATCTTTGCAATCTATTGATAACAAAATTTATAATTGTTCAAAAATAAGGGGGTTGCCGGATTTAGTGCGCAATGTTGTTAAAGAAAAATTTACAATGGTGGAAGCAACATTGGATAAATCTGAAAAAAATCAAGGTTTATATGAATTCCTTGCAGAAGCAGTAAAACCATTTGGCATAACTGATATGAAGTTAATAAAGAGAGCTTCAAAAGCAGGATGGAGATGCTATAACAATTTTTATGTTATGACAAAATCAGGTATGTCATATCCTAAGGCTTTGAGTTATGCACTTCAAGGCAAGGTTGTTATTGCAAACACAACAAAAGAATATCCTATATCTATAGCACTTGTAGGGCATGGTTATAACATTTATGACGAACGTGTTTGTATGAAGATTTTTGACAAACTTGAAAGTATGGATGTTAAAGTTTGTACTGCTTTACAGTTATCTTCAGAGCAGCTGGATGAAGGTATTGCAAGTCTTGGTAATGAAAAATACTGGGCAAATGAAGATGAAATGACTGGCTGTGCAGGACATTATCTAAAAGATAATAAAGTTGATGGTGTAATAACTATTACTGCATTTGGCTGCGGTCCTGATTCATTAATGGTTGAAAGAATCACGCGTAGAGCTAAACAATTTGGTAAACCGTTGTTAAACCTAACAATTGATGAACAAACCGGTGAGGCTGGTTTTGTTACGCGTTTAGAAGCGTTTGTTGATATGTTATTCCGTAAAAAACGTGCTAATATTGTAAATAAATTGGACATGAATGGTGTTAATAGCGAATTCTCACCTAATACAGAGTTTATTGAAACAAAAACATTAAAATAAATTTTTAACTTATAAAAAAGAAGTGCTTGTAAAGGGCACTTCTTTTTTGTTGTTATTTTATAACTTGTAATAGAGCATTTACTACATCTTTATCCCATTTAGTTCCGGTTTCGGAGGTTATTATTTCTAAAGCTTTATCTGAAGCCATTGCTTTTCTAAATGGTCTATCTGATGTCATTGCAGAATAAGCGTCAGCTACTGCAATAATTCTTGAGCCTAACGGGATAGATTGACCTTTTAACCCTTCAGGAGTTCCTGAACCATCTACTCGTTCTGTTTGGTATGTGATATATGGAACTACTTCTGATAAGAAGTTTATATTCATAAGCAGGTTTACACCAACGTTAGTGTGGTTTTTAATTTTTTCAAATTCATCAGTAGAAAGTTTGCCGTTATTTGCAAATAATTTTTCCGGTAATGTGATTTTACCAATGTTTTGTAATAATCCGGCATAGTAAATTAAATCTGTTGTTTTTTCATTTAATCCAAGTTTTTTACAGATTCCTCGTGCTGTTTTGGCAGTATTTCGTGAATGAGATACTGTGTATTGTCCTTTTCTGTCAGACGCATTTGCAAGTGATTCTACAAAATTCTGCTGATAGTCGCATAAATCTCCAATCAATGCAGTTAGTTCTGCTCGCGCCTGTTTTAATTCTACTTCCGAAGTTTCAGCATTTTCAATAAGTCTATTGGTTTCTTCAACTTGATTTTGTAAAGTAATTGTTGTTCCCAATAGATTTGCAATACTTATAACCAGTTCAAGATAATCTTCTTCAAGTTTTTGCGTGAATTTTATTTCTATTGCACCTATTGGAAGTGTTGAGTTTCTCATAGGGATAGTAATTGTATTGTTTTTTGCAATAATATCAGAATGCAATAATTCTTCAATTGTTGTATTAAAATTTTCTGAGTTTGTTGAAGAAGCTCCAACAATAGTTAATTCTTTCTTGTCTTTTATAAGAGTAATTTTACATTCCTCTACCTCAATCATTTGTACTATTGATTTTGCAATAGAAGAGTATATTGCTGTTTCTTCATTTTTTGAGAAATTTAGAACGCAAAGTGTATTTTTTGAGGAGTAAATATCAGTTAATTCTTTTAACTGGTTTTTTAATCTCTCCTTTTTGTTAGCTTTAGTGCTGATTTTTTTTGCAAGATCTTCTGATATAAGACTTTCAGATATGAAATCTCCCAGATTTAGTGCAAACATCTCTTCAATAGGGTCTCCTCCTATTAAATTCTCTGATTGACTAAATAATGAAACTCCTACCTGCTTTTTCTCTTCTTTTACCATAATTTATCCTTTTGAATACATGCTTTCTTCTTTATATACGGCATAAATTTAAATAACTTTAGTCTTGTTTGAAAAATTTCCTACTAAAGTATGGTATTTTTTATACGAAAGTATGTATAAATTTGTTACATATTTTAAAATATTAGCCATTCGGGTAGTTTTATTAGACAACTGGGTAATGTTTTTAATAAATTGGACTTGAGATAATTTTTGTATGCTGGAAGAAGATAAAAAATTAAGTATAATTGTGCCTGTTTATAATGCAGAACCATTTCTAGATAAATGTATTACTAGTTTGCTGGAGCAAACATATTCAAATCTTGAAATATTATTAGTAAATGATGGTTCACAAGATAATAGTTTGCATATTTGTAATGAGTTTGCACAAAAAGATGACCGGGTACGAGTTTTTACACAGGAAAATTCAGGACAAAGTAAAGCTCGTAACGTAGGACTGGATAAAGCAACAGGTGATTATATTGCGTTTGTTGATTCTGACGATTGGGTTGAGGTTGATTATTTTGGAAAACTTTTAGCTGCCTCTATTAAGTATGATGCAGATGTTGCATGTGCTTCTATCCTTCGAGTGCATAACCATGGACAGAAATTTAGGATAAAATATACCAAAGAAGAGGTATATACATTAGCTCAGGAAAAGATTGATGTGGCAAGAGTTCCGGATATGTGTTACGTATGGAATAAAGTATATAGACGTGAATTTTTGGATAAAATTTCTTTAAGGTTCATTGAAGGGATGTTTTTTGAAGATGTCGATTTTGTGACAAGAGCTGTTTATTTTTCGAATAAGCTGGTGACTGTTCCAAATACCTGCTATCACTATTGGACTAATTATAATTCTACAGTAAAAACTATGCGAAAATCTGATAAAAAAAGAAAAGATTCGCTTATTTCAAAAGATAAGGTTTTAAAATTTTTCAGAGCGCATAATTTAACTTCACGTCCAAGAAATTTAATAAGACGTAAAGATTGTGTGAAATTTTTTGGATTTACAATTTTTAAAATTTATGAATGGGATACTCGAAAAGTTTATTATTTATTTGGTGTTATTCCTATTATGGAAAAAATCTCTTACGCTTAGTTTGTCAGAGATTTCTAAGTCCAGTGACAAGTTCGTCAGAATAATCATATTCAGAATCCTCTAGAATAGAAAAACTCTTCCAGCTTAATCATTCCCGAATTCGGTTCGGAATTTTTGTAAAGTGTTTGCTCTGAAACATCTTAGAATTTAGTAGCCAAGCGCCCAATTAAATGAGCTGGAAGCAGTTTTAGTCGGGGTAACTACGGTATTTTTTGCATTTAATGCTGTAACTTCAATAACTTTGTCTGCTTTTTGAAGAAGATTGTATTCTTCAATTTTGTTATCGACATTGTTAAATGATTTTAATCGGTCTAATTCGGCCTGTAAATCTTGATTTTCTGTATTCAGCCTAACAATTTCATTATCAAGATTATTCAATTTGGCCTCATAATTCATTGCAACATAATAACTTACAAATGTAACTGCAATTGTAAACATTAAACAAAAACATAGAGATTTGTTAATTTTTCGTGTAACCATTTCTTTTATTGTTATAGGTTTTGCCTGATAAAAGTATCCTTCAATTACAGGATTTTCTTCTTCTTTAACCGGATTATTTACGTAACCGCTTTGTCTATATAATAGCTCTTGTTCTTCTAATGTAACTCTCGCTGTTAAATTCATTCCCTAAACTACCTGCCAATAAACTCTTTTGTACTACCCTTTATCTTTTTATACACCTTGCAATTCTCAATTTTGCACTTCTTGATGGTGGATTTTCTTTTATCTCCTGCTCCGATGCCATTATCGGTTTTTTGTTTACCAATTCTAGAATTGGTGGCGGACAGTGGCATATCATTTGATTTTTTTCGCAATGACAGCGTGTTGAGTAATATTTAAATATTTGCTTAACAACTCTGTCTTCTAATGAGTGAAAACTTATTACACTGATTATAGCACCAAAGTCTAATAAATCCAATACATCATTTAAAGTGTTTTTAACATTTTGTAACTCTTGATTTACTTCTATTCTAATGGCTTGAAACACCCTTGTTGCAGGGTGTATAGATGATTTTATTTTTGGTGTGCAATTAACAATCAGGTCTGCTAATTCTGTTGTAGTTTCTATTTTTTTTATTTTTCTTTGTTCTGTTATTTTTTTTGCAATTCGTTTAGAGAATCGTTCTTCTCCATATTCAGAGAATATTTTTACTAAAGCTTCTTCTGAATAGGTGTTCACAACATCATATGCAGAAAAGTCTGAATCTGTATTGAATCTCATATCCAGCGGTGCTTCTTTAGAAAACGAAAAACCTCTTTCTTGCTTGGTCAGCTGGTGGTATGATGCGCCTAAATCAAATAAAATTCCACCTGTAATTTTTTCAATACCAAGATTTTTTAAAACTTGCTTAATATTCGTATAAGAATTTTTTACAATTGTTAAATTTTTGTAATCTTTAAGTCTGTCAGTTGCAGCATCAATCGCATCTTGGTCTATATCAAACGAAATAAGTTTTCCATCAGGTGAAATTCTTTGTAAAATTAATTCACTATGTCCGCCTCCGCCGAGAGTACAATCAACATATATTTTTCCATTTTGGCATTCCAGAGCGTCAACGGCTTCATTTTTCATTACTGTATAGTGTTTGAATTCTTTCATATGATTATCTTATCATAAATATTTACATACATTACAAAAAGAGACACTTATAAAAGTATCTCTTTTGCTTTTTCATATTTCAGCCAAATTTAAATTTTTAAATTACAGGATAAAACCTGACAAACCTTTTTCATCAAATATTTCCACAAATTTATCATAAGTGCAGCTTACTTCACGTCCTGATTCATCAATGATTTCAATTACGTTTTGCATTTCATCATCTTTTACTGTCGGGGTTTTTGAAATAATCATATAAGTGTTAGTATCATTTGAGTTGTTGTTTTTGTGTTCTAATAATGTTGTTTCATTAAATTTAAAATCCATTAGATGACCTCTTTCAATTTTCGTAACTACATTGGTAATGTCGGTTTTTCTTTATTTAAACTTTAGGGTTTTAGTTTTAATTTTTACATTTGTTTACATAAGAATATTTATTTAAATTGTAATCTTACACAACCAATTTTTGGAGTGTGTAAAGGTACAAGAAGTTTCTTCGCATTTGCTCATAATGACAAACGAGTATGTCACACTGAACCAAGTTTGGAATGACGGTGCTAATAGGAGGTGCGGATTTTGACGGATGTGAAACGTCCATAGCAAGAGCGCTGTTTAAGTGGACGAGTGTAATTCAGTCTGCAAGCGCGCGCCAATTGCTCGAGCTGGAGATGAATGACAAATCTTTCTACAAAGAAGCGTCAATTGCATTATGCAATTGACGCTTCTTTGTAGTTATGTATTTATTTTTACTTAATTGCCTTTTTAGCTCTGTAAATAGATGTTTCTTTTCCTAAGATATCAAGGATTCCAACCATATCTGCTCCGCAGGTTCTTCCTGTTATAGCTGCTCTGATTGCCCACATTGTAACTTTAGGTTTTACTCCTTTTTCTTTCCATTCAGCTCTAAATTCTGCAAGTTTTTCGTGAAGATTTTCTTCTGTCCAATCCCAGCCTTGAGCTTTTGGGACAAAATCTTTCAATACATTTTGAGCTGTTTCAGTATCAAGTGTTCCTGTTTGAGTTTCAGGTTCAATTGACACATCTTTTCCAAAGAAATACGGAACAGCATCTGTAATATCTGATAATAGCGTTAATGGTTCTCTTGTAATTTCAACCATTTTTGTATATTGTTCATCTGTTAATTCTTCCAAATTGTATTGTGTTAAGTATGGCTTTAACATTTCTTTTAATGTATCCATTGGAAGCATTTTTATGTAGTGACCATTCATCCATTTTAATTTATCATATTCAAAAATTGAATTTGAAGATGAAATTTCATTGATTCTAAAATCTTTAGCGATTTCTTCTACAGGTTTAATTTCTTCTCCATCAGATGGAGCCCAGCCTAATAATGCAACAAAGTTGATTAGTGCTTCTGTTAGATAACCTTGTTTTACAAAGTCTGAAACAGCGGTAGCACCGTGTCTTTTTGATAGTTTACTTCTATCAGGAGCTAAAATCATTCCTAAGTGTCCGAATTGTGGAACTTCAAATCCTAATGCTTCGAAGATTAAGATTTGCTTGTATGTATTTGAAATATGGTCTTCTCCTCTAATAACGTGAGAAATTTTCATCAAAGCATCATCAATTACAACTGCAAAGTTGTAAGTTGGAGCTCCATTTGATTTTTGAATAACAAAATCACCTAAAAGGTCTGTATCCATATGTAATTCGCCTTTTACAAGGTCATTGAATTTCAAAATTGAAGAATCGTGGAAAGCTTTTTGAGCTTTTGCAATATTAAATCTGATAGCAGGTTTTCTACCTTCAGCTCTAAGTTTAGCTTTTTCTTCTTCAGTTAGATTTTCACATTTTTTAGAATAAACATAAGGTTTTTTAGCGGCTGTAGCTTCTTCTTTTTCTTTTTCAAGTTCTTCCGGAGTACAGAAGCATTCGTAAGCAAAGCCTGAATCTAAAAGTTGTTGAACATATTTTGGATAAATATCAAATCTTTCAGACTGAGTGTAAGGTCCATAAGGACCACCAACATCAGGACCTTCATCCCAATTCAAGCCTAATGCTTTTAAACTGTCAAAAATATTATCAATGTATTCTTGGCTGGTTCTTTCAGCATCAGTATCTTCAATTCTTAAAATGAACTTTCCGCCCATTTTTTTTGCGAATAAATAATTAAATAATGCTGTTCTAGCAGTTCCAACGTGTAGATTACCACTTGGAGACGGTGCTATTCTAACTCTAACTTCTGCCATTTTTTCCTTCTTTCTTTGTATATTTCAGCTCTTTTAGAATATCACAGGGGTAACCGTTTTTCAAGTTGGTATTTACCAGGGATAGTCAGATAAAATTTTCCATTCGTCTAATTTAATAAGTGCTCCGCAATTATAACCTGAATAGTAACCATATTTATTTTTTTTCGAGCATCCATAGTATCCTGAATTTGCGATGTCTTCTGTTGGACCTTGCTCTGTCAAATTTTTTCTACTTAATCCTTCGTTCCAAAATATAATTTCAGAGTTTAATTTTTTATTGAAATAATATTCCGGAGCCATGCTCAATACAAAAACATCTCTAGCAATGCGATTTGGTCCGGTAATTCCATTAATATCTAAATATAGCCATTCGTAACCTGTATCGTGTTTTTCTTTTGTTATAAAGTAAGACCCGTCTATTAATATTATAATTGCATAAGCATTACTGTCTGGGATAACAATTCTCTTGTTTGCAAGATTTTTTATAGAGTAATTCTTTGCTATCTTTCTAAATTCTGTACCTTTATATAATTGTGCTCCCTTAAAATATGGTGCAAAATATCTTTTTGTGAAGCTATAAATATCTTTTTCTGCAAGGTCCCAATCCCAGCCTGATACTTCTTCATTTTCAGCAATAGATAATAGTACGGCTTGTTTGGTTACTGCATATATTTTTTTTAATCTGTTAGCAACAGATTTCTTTTGATAATTTTCAATCAAACTTGGAATTGTTAAAGCTGCAACTATTCCAATTATCCCTAGTGTGATAAGAATTTCTGCTAAAGTGAATGCTTTAAATTTTTTTAACATAAGCCCTCAAAATTTTTCTTAAATATATACTTTATGTCTAGTATAGTAAGTATAGTATATCGATTATTCTTTGTCAATCATATATTATAAAATGATGAACAAAGAAGATTTTTTAAAGCTTGGATATAAAATTAAATATGAAAGAGTCAGAAAAGGTTTATCACAATTGGATTTAGCTTTGAAAACGGGGTTAACAACAAGGTCAATAAGTAGAATTGAGTGTGGAACAAATGATCCCAAGTATTCAACTCTTGTTAGACTTGCAGAAGCTTTAAATGTAGAATTAGTAGAGTTATTAAGCTTTAAATTATAGTATGCTTTAGAAAATTTTATAAGGATTTAATATATTTTTTGGATCAAAAGTTTTTTTAATAAGACGCATATAATCCAGAGCCCCTCCTTCAACGACTTTTGATATATAAGCTTTTTTTTCTAAGCCAATTCCGTGTTCACCGGAGATTATTCCGCCAAGTTTTATTGTAAGATTATAGATTTCAGATTTAGCAATTTTATAGTGTTTGTATTCATCTTTGTTATTGTAGTCGATTGGAATTTGAGGGTGAACACTACCATCCCCAACGTGTCCCACCATACATACAGTAAGTTTGTGTCGTTTACAGATATCTTGAATTCCTTTGACTAATTTTGCTAAGTTGTTTCTTGGTACTATTATATCATCTGTTGTGACATTTGGTTTTAATTTTGTGCAGGCAGCCATTGAAGATCTTCTTGCAGACCAGATATTGTCAGATTCTTCTTTTGTCGTTGAATATTGAATATTTGCGGCATTATTTTCTCTTAGTATTTTACAAATAGTTTCTCTTTGTTCAGAGATGTTTGATTTGAATCCATCAATTTCTATTATTAGAGCTGCATCTTTATCGCAAAGTAATCCTGTTGGGTAAAATTGTTCAACAGTTTGTATTGCATTTTTGTCCATAAAATCAATTGTGGCCGGGAATACTTGTTTTTCTATAATTTTATTTACTGTAATAATGGAATCTTCAACTTTATCAAAATATGCCATAATAACCTGTGTTGTTTCTGGTTTAGGTATAAGTTTTATTGTTGCTTCTACCACAATACCTAATGTGCCCTCAGAACCGATAAACAGGCTTCCAAGATTGTAACCTGTAGCATTTTTAATAGTATTTGAACCTGTTCTAATTAATTCCCCATTAGCTGTTACAACAAGCATATCAATTATATAATCTTTTGTTGAACCATATTTAAAACATCTGGCGCCTGCTGAATTTTGAGCAATACTTCCGCCTATTGTTGAAACTTTCAAGTTTGACGGATCCGGTGGATAAAAAAGCCCAAGATTTTCAACTTCTCGTTGAAAGTCGCCGACTACAACTCCTGGTTGTACTTTTGCTGTCATATTTTCCGGATTGATTTCAATAATTTTGTTCATTTTAGAAAAATTTAAAATTATGCCCCCGTGGGTTGCAACACAAGCTCCAACAGTATTCGTACCAGCACCTCGGCATATAACAGGAATCATTTGTTCTCCCGCAATTTTTACAACTTTTTGTACCTGTTCTATTGTTTCAACAAAAACTACTGCATCCGGTAGTGTTGATTTTGTATACGGATTGTTTGAAGCATCAACCGAGTAGACATAACGTTCTTCAATTTCTGAAAGAATGTTTTCTTTTGGTAAGGCTTTATTTAATTCTTTTATAAGGGTATTAGTCAACATATGACGCCAACTTTTCTATATTTGTACTTAATTTTGCTAATTGTTTATCTATTTTGTCAATTTTTCGCGTAACTTTTGTGTCATCAATATCTTCAACGGCATTTAGAATTTTTTCTAATGACATTTCAAGTCGGTCAATACGTTCTTGTTGTTGCTCAAACTTGTCTTCTATGCCGGAAAGTTTGGTGATTTGTTTTTCGAAAAAGCTGAGTCTTGCTTGTTGCTCATCAAATTTTTCTTCAATAGAGTTTAATATATCTGTTTGTTCCGGAATATCTTTTTTCAAAGTTTCGATTGCTGATTTAATTTCGATTATTTCATCTGAATTTGTTGAAATTTTGTTCATGCTTTCACTTGCAGAATCAATCCATTCTCCCATATAAATAAGAGCTTGTCTCATAACTTTATCTGAATCGGATGATTTTTCAAGCATTTGCGTAACTTTATCAACTTTATTTGATATTTGGTTTGTAATAATTTTCCCGAAGTCTTCTAATCCGCTATTTAGCGCATTATAAGATTCATCTGAATTTATTAATAATTTTTGTGTTTGTTCTTGAATATTATATATATCAGATTTGATATCTTTGATTTCATCTTGAGTCATAGAACTTTGCAGTTCTTCTACAGTTGAAGTTATCCTATAAAGTGAATCTGATATATTTGCTAATTCGCTTGATTGTGATTCAAGTTCGTTATTTTGGAGTTCATTAAGAGCAAGTCTAAGTTTTGCCAAGTCAGATTCTATATCTTGCATAGAATATGTATAATCTGGATCTTCACTGGAATTTGTTATTTGTTTTAATTGTTTTGTGACTTCAACAAGATTTTGGTTAATTATCTCTGTTTTTTCTTCAACAAAATCTTTGATATCTTCTGACTCTTCGATAAATGAAACTTGTTCAAATATGGTTACAACTGCAGTCATAATTGAATCTTTCATATCTTTGAGAGTCTTTTGAAGTTTATTATTACTTGAATTTGAATTTAAATTCAGATTATTAACTTCAAGTGTTAATTCTTTTAGACATTTTTTGAACGCATCAGTTTTGTTATTGTGTTCAAGGCGTTCAATATAATCCATTTGAGCAAGAATCAAATGTTTTACATCATCAATATCCTGCTGGGTATTAATATTGCTTTCGCTGCTGGAAATAATATCTATTTTATGGTTTAAAGTTTCCAACATAGATGTTATTTGTGCATCTGATTCTGAAAGTTTGTCTCTTTTTTCAGGAATTATTATTGAATCAATTTTACTTTCAATTGTAGAAAGTACATCTTGGATATTATCCAAATTTGTATATGTGGAAGCATCTGATATATTATCAACTTTTTCTTCCAAAATACTCAGAGTATCTTTTATTTCATCCAGTTGGTCTGTATTATTGCCGGTTGCAATTATATCAATTTTTTCATCCAGAGTTTCAATTGATTCTTTGATATCTTCAATGCTATCGTAGTTATCAGAGGTTGCTATAATATCAATTTTTTGGTCAAGAGTGCTTAATAATTTTTTGATATCTTCATTTTGCTGTGATTGATTTTCTAAATCATCTTCATAAATTCTTTCGATAACATATCTTACATCTTCCATCAAATCATGGTCATCGCTTGATGCAAGAATATCAATTTTTTCATTAATCAAGGCAAGCATTGTTTGAATCTCTTGATTTGAGCCGGTATTTATTTCTCCGGCATTAAGCTGTTCAAGAGCCTGCTTTATTTCTTGAATCCATTCAGAGTTATCTGTGAGTGTAAGTATATTGATTTTATCACTGATATCTTCAAGTAACGAATGAATTTCTCCACCTGCCAAATATCCTTTAATTTCTTCAAGCCAATCAGTTTTTAATGTCTTAGCCAGAAGTTCTACTTTGTTATTTAGAGACATTAATAAATTATTGTTGCCAAGGGTCGGAATAGAATTTAGAGAGGAGCTACGTACGTTTTCCGGTAATACTCTTTCTATATCACTGCGCAGGTTGTTAATGTCTTGTTTTAGAAGGTCAAAAGCTTTTATGAAGTCAAAGTTATTTGCACCGAGTAATATTTCTTCTTCTTCGTCATCAGTATCAAAATCATCTTCATCATCTTCTTCCGAAAAATCTTCATCAACAGCAAGTTCTTCAAATTCTTTGTCTTCGTTTTCACCTTCAGAAAAGTCTTCGTCCGGTAAAATATCGACATTGTCATTTCTTTGAACTTTGTTATTTTTAACTACTGTAATTGTGTCAATTTTTTCTCTTATCGTATTTAAGACTTCTTCAATTTCTGGATTTTCATCTGACAAATTACTGATTAAGCTTGAAAATTTATTAAAGTCATCTTTTATTTCTTCAATAACTTTTGCGTTTTTATTTTTTTCAAATACCTCTTCATATTGATTTGTTCCAAATTCATCGCTTATATTTTGATTTTCGTGTTGAATTTTACTTAGTTCTTTGATTTTTGATTTAAAACATCTTTTTAATTTTTCAATTGCTTGAATAATTTCTTCATTGTTCATAGCAACAGTAATCATAGATTTTATTTCATCATGCTGTGATGTTATTTTATCATTGATTGAAGTTTTTATATCTTCTGCAATTTCTTTTAGATATTCTTGTTGTTCATTTTTAAAATTAACAATCTGAGATACAAATGTATGCAACTCTTCCATTTGTTCCGCGTCTGGTGGAGTAATTTGGTTTAGAGTGTTTTCTAAATCTGATTTTAGATTGTCAATTTTTATTATTACAGAATCTATGTCCCCAAGTATAAAATCTCTTAAATTTCTTTCGGTGGAAGTTAAGTCTTTTGAAATTTGTTCATATGTCTCTTCAAGACGTTCAAAGGTACTTTTTGCATATTTTGTGCATTCTGTTATGTCATCTTGAACTGAATCATGTAATATTCCGAGCTGTTCTTTTATTTTTCCTGTTTGAGGACCTTCAGGAGTTTGAACGGCCAGACAGGTTAAAAGTTCTTTAATTGGAGATAACTCTTTTATCAGTTTATCTGTTTTTGAGTTTAAGTCGTTGATAACATCTGTATTTATTAACTCCAATTCTTGTTTGAAGTCCATAATTTTGTTATCTGTTACGGTTAATCTTTCGTATAAATCTATATTTTCGGTGCTGGCATGTCGTAATTCTTTTATAAAATCTAAAAGAACCGCAGATTTTTCTTCAATAAGTTCTGCATTATACGCAAAGCCTTGCTGCAATCCGTTATCAATATTTTCAGAAAGTGTAGATAGATTTTCACTTAATTCGTTTAATTTTTCAGCAACAAATCCTGATACTGAATTTTCGTTTGTTTTCTCCAGATTTAGAGTTGCAAAAGATTCGCCAAGTTGTTGAATCTGGTCTTTAAGCTGCAAAATTTCAGCAACGGTATCAGAGAGGCTTTCGGATGGAAGACTATCTGTTTTTGTTAGTTGTTGATATTCATTAAGCTTATCTAAAATTTGAATAAATTGGTTTTCGTTGAATGATTTGTAATTATTTAATTCGTTTTCAACATTAATCAGTTGTTTTTTTATATCTTCGCTAATACCTTTGTCTGAGGTATCAAGGATAGTTTTGATATCTTCCAAATATCTTTCAATTGAATCTATATTTAAGCTTTTTTCAAATTCAATCCCGTCAAAATTTGATTTTTTATTTTGGATAATTTCTTTTATTTCTGAAATTTCTCTAATAATTTCTTCTTCATTTATTTTTAAATCTTTGTTTAAGTATTCAGAAATTGATGTTAATTTGTTTTCTATATTGTCTGTTTTGTTAGATAATTCAAGTTGTTGTGAATTTATTGTTTCTTGAATATCTTCTTTAAGTGAGCCAAGATTTTCAATTCTTTCAGATAAGTTTTCTTGTCCTTGTTTTATTTCATCCAGATTTCGGGTTATTAATTCAGAGTTATTAAGGATTAATTGAACAAAATCTTTTAAATCCTCTGCAATATTATTGAATTCTTCAGCTGTAGCAGCAGAATCCATTGCTGTTTTAATTTCTGACAATTTTGAAATGACAGAATCATTATGTAATTCTGTGGTATTAAGAAGTTCTGTTTTTAAATCTTCAAGTTTGCGTTCAGCTCCGGATAGCGCAGCTGTTTCGTTTTCGCCAATTTCGTATTGAGGAATTTTTTTCAGTAATTCAACTATTTGAGCTGTTGTTTCTAATATTTGAGATAAATCTTTCTTTTCAGCCTTATTTGGCATTTGTTGGATAATTTCCTCTGTATTTTCTTTTATTTTTGAAGAAACCAACCAGTCTTCTATTGTAGACGTTTTATCATATATGTTTTCAAATTCATTATCAAGATTAAGATTATCAATCATTTGTTCTATTTCATCAGTTTTGGAGGTTAATGATGAAATATCATCTTTATCTGCAAGGTATTGTATACTTTCAGCCAGAGTTGATTGATTTTCTTTTATATTTTCAATATCTTGCTGTGTTGCTGAATTTTCAAGTTTTTCCGAAATCTTGTCTGTTTTTTCCAGTAGTATGTTAACTATTTTACTGCTGTGTTCATTCTCAATAATGATTCTTTCAATGTCTTCTTTTTGCGGCAGCTGCGATAACATTTTTGAAATATGATGTTTTATTTCATAGCTTTCATTTTCAAATGAAATATCATTAATTGAAGATAATACTTTTGCAACTACGGCTTCTTTGATATCAGAGACAATATTTTTAACAGTTGAAACATCTTCTTTTATCAATGTTAATTTTGATTCAATGTCAAAACAATCGCCTTTAACATTGTAATTTTCTATATCTTCACTAAGAGTTTCGAGTTTTTGAAATAATTTTTGCAAAGATTCTTCCAGTAATTTGGTTCCTGGAAGTTCTTCTATATTCTGGGTAACTTTAGCTAATTTTTGTTTTACTTCTTCAGCCTGATTAACAATAGCTTCGGTTTTTAAAACCATTTCACTATTTGTTGTTTTAGAAATATTTTTCAATTCTTCAATATCAGATTTTGATGCAAGCGAAACTATTTTTTTTGAAATATTATCAGATTTTTCTATTATTAAATCAATAACACCCTGTGTATATTTTAGGTTTTCGTTTGCGGCTATATTATTTAATAGTTTTTCAAGATTTAAATCTTTTTCTTCTGCAGATTTTAAATATGTGATTATTTCTTTTACAGCGTTGCCAATTATCTCAATCTGTTTTTTTGCATTTGTTTTAAGTTTCTTGTTGTCTGAATCTGCTATATTTGTAATGATGGGTTTTAAATTTGAGCTAAGACTATTGGTAATATTTTTGTATGCATGATTAAGCTGCTCAAAATTATCTTTTAATTGCTGTAGTGAATTTTTTATGTCCTCTTTATTATTTTTTAAAGAATCCAGAGATGAATCTATTTTGCCTGTTATTTCTTTTTGCAACTCAAGCTGGCCGTTGAATTCTGTTATATTTTTTGAAAATGTATTATAAGCTTTGAGCATGTTTTTAGATTTAGCATGCTCATCTAATTCTTCAAATAATATATTCAAAGCATTCTGAATATCGTTGAATTTGAGGGCAGTTGTAGAATATTTTGAATCTACTGTTTTGGTCAATTCTTCAAGATATACTTTGATAAGCTTAATAGAATCTTCATTTTCTTCCATAAAATCAAGTTTATCATTTATACTTGCTAATAATTTGTCAAAACTCTCTATATTATTGTTATTAGCTCGTCTCATCTCCTTCAACAAATCAACGATTACTTCTAATTCTTGAGCCATTTCTTAGTCCTTAAAAATAAATATCCCTACATTTTGATTTTAGCAGGCATAGAAATTTTAGTAAATTTAATTTCATATATTTATTACAAATGTTAAGAATCCATACAATTTCTATTTAAAATTTAGTATTGGTGATAGAATGTTGAGGAGGATAGATTGAAAAGAGGGGATAGTATGAGTCACATTGTCATAGATGAAAATAAGTGTAAAGCTTGTTATTTGTGTATTAATGAATGTCCTAAAAATTTGATAAAAATAAGCGAAAAAACAAATAATTTAGGAAATAGAATTGTAGAATTTTCTGATCCTGAGCATGAATGTTTGGGATGTGCAATGTGTGCGACTAGATGTCCGGATTTAGCTATAACTGAGGTATATAAAGGATAAATAATGGTAGAATGTTTAACTGGTAAAAAAGTTTTAATGAAAGGTAATTATGCAATAGCAAATGCGGCTGTTTTAGCCGGCTGCCAGTGCTATTTTGGTTACCCTATTACTCCGCAGAGTGAAATTGGAGAGTTCATGAGCGGTAAAATGCAAGAATTAGGAAGAGCTTATGTTTCTGCTGAAAGTGAATTAGCTGCTATTAACATGGTATTAGGAGCTTGTTCTACTGGAGTAAAAGCAATGTCTTCATCATCTTCCTGTGCTGTTGCACTTATGCAAGAAGCACTATCTTATGCTACAGCTGATGAACTTCCTGTAGTTCTTGTTAGTGTTATGAGAGGCGGACCCGGATTAGGAAACATTTATCCATCTCAAGGTGATTATTTTCAGGCAACAAAAGGCGGCGGAAATGGAGATTATAAACTGATAGTGCTGGCGCCTTCTACGGTTCAAGAATGTGTGGATTTAACATATAAGGCTTTTTATCTTGCTCATAAGTATAGAAATCCTGCTGTGCTATTGGCAGATGGTATGCTTGGACAAATGATGGAGCCTGTTGAATTTAAACCTTATCCGTATCCTGAAGTAGATAATTCCTCCTGGGCATTGACCGGTGCAAAAAATAGAGCATCAAGAATTATAAGATCGTATGCTCCTCTTGCAGATAATCAATGCGTATTTTTAGAAAAATTATTTGATAAATATAAAGCTTTGGAAGAAAATGAAACAGAGTGGGAAGAAATCGGAACAGAAGATGCAGATATTATATTAGTAAGTTTCGGCAGTACATCTCGAAATGTCAAAACAGCGGTTAAAATGCTTAGAGAAAAAGGTATAAAAGCTGGTTCATTCAGACCTGTTACATTATTCCCATTCCCAAGTAAGCGATTGCAGGAACTTTCGCATATTGTTAAAAAATTCGTTGTGGTTGAAGTTAATATGGGACAAATGGTATACGATGTCAAACTTGCAGTTAACGGTGTTGTTCCTGTTGATTTGATTCACAAAGGAGTTGGAACTCCTCCTCCTCCTGAAGAAATTGTTGCACAAGTGTTGGAGGGGTTAAAGTAATGTCTAAACAAGTTTTTAAAATAGCAGATTCTTTTAAAAAAGATGCAAAATATACATTTTGTCCCGGGTGTGATCACGGGGTGGCTGTCAGATTGGTCGCAGAAGTGTTAGATGAACTTGGCATTCGTGATAATACAATTGTTGCAGCTTCTATCGGGTGCTCGGTAACAATTTATGATTTTTTGGAGATTGATGCGCTAGAAGCACCGCATGGCAGGGCTTTAGCTGAAGCGACTGGTATAAAACGTGCTATGCCTGATAAATTTGTATTTACATATCAAGGTGATGGTGATTTTGCTTCAATAGGCTTAGCTGAAAGTACTCATGCTGCCTTGAGAGGCGAAAATTTATCAGCAATATGTATAAATAATACAACTTATGGTATGACTGGCGGTCAATTGGGACCAACAACTTTATTAGGACAGGTTACAACAACTTCGCCTACAGGCAGAAATGTTCCATACTATGGGTATCCTATCAAAATGGCCGAGCATATAGCCTTATGTGATGGTACAGCTTTCAGTGCAAGAGTATCTTTAGATACTGTTCCTAATATTAGAAAAGCAAAACAGGCAATTAAAAAAGCTTTTGAAGTTCAGCTTCAAGGATTAGGTTTTGGCTTTGTTGAAATTCTATCAACTTGTCCTACAAATTGGCGAATGTCTCCTCAACAAGCTCATGAAAGAGTTCGTAATGAAATGATGAATGTCTTCAAACCGGGGATATATAAAGATATTACAGTAAAAGATTAGGTAAGGAAGATTATATGGAAAAAGATTTTATAATTGCAGGATTTGGCGGACAGGGCGTATTGCTTGCCGGTGAGGTTCTGGCTAATGGATTCATGCTTGATGATAAGAAAGTAACCTGGTATCCGTCTTATGGGGCTGAAATGCGCGGCGGTACAGTAAATTGTGGTGTTGTTATGGCTGATGATGAAGTTAGTGCCGTTCAGAAATCTCATGCTGATTATATTATTGTTTTAAATCAGGCTTCGTTTGATAAATATACTTCATTTGTGAGACCGGGTGGAACAATTATTGTAAATACCTCTCTGGCAGAAAAAGTAAAAAACAGAGAAGATATTAAATATGTTTTTGCACCAATCACTCAAATGGCTGAAGAAAAGCTTGGAAATATAAAAATGTCTAATATCCTTGCATTAGGTATTTTATCTAAAGTTAGCGGTCTTATTTCTGTAGAAACTCTTGAAAATGCTTTGAGTAATGTAATTCCGCCGCATCGTAAACATTTAATTCCGAAAAATATAGAAGCTTTAAAACTCGGTTATGAGTATGATTTATTGGCTAAATAGTTCAAAATCACCTAAAAAGTTGATTTTAAATTTATAAGAACAGTTTATTCTTTATATGTGATGTATAAGAGGTTTATTCAAAGTGAAACGAGAACTTATTTCTGCTATTAGAGAAAAAGAATTACAACTGGCGAAATTAAGAGAACATATTGATAAGAGTAAAGTTTGTTCGGATTTATATGATAAGATGCTGCTGGAAAAAGCTATTTTAAAAAAACAGCTTGAAGATTTACAAAATAATTCTATAGTAAATCGTATTAAGCATCTTTTGCCGCGTCAAGAAAAATTAATTTGCGATTATTTTAAAAGATAAGTAATACTAATACATTAAATGTAATGTGTAAACTTAATTTAAGTGGTGGATGGATTACTTTAAATGGGAAGGCAGATATTCTAGAAATTCCTAAAGATAATAGAATTATTGCTGGAAATAACTTTATAAACGTAGAGGTTTTAGATAAAAATGATAATGGTACTGTTATTAAAATTATTGGAGCAAAAAATTCAAAATTCACAATAGATACAGCTCCTACAAAATTTAAAGAAATAAAAGCTAATTCTTTAAACTTAGATATTATTAAAGAAAGTGATTGTGAATGTAAATTAAGAATTGATGAAAGTGTAATTTTTACTATAAATAATAGTGCTAGTGAACTTGAAAAATTAATTTCTTCAATTTTTTAAGTTTAGCAACTTATCCACATATAAAAAAATCTTAAGTTTCTTATATTATTTAGCTATTTTGCTTAATAAAATAATTAACTTAAGATTTTAATAAATATACTTAGTATAAAGTTTTTATATATTTAAATACAAACTTTTTCTTTTTTGAAAGCTCACTATAGGTTTTATTTGCAAAGTTTTTTACAAAAGTCTTTACTATTTCACTTTCTTCTTTTGATACTTTATGATTACTAAATTCTGCTTTATCTAGAATACGTAAAATTTCATTAAATTCCTCTTCTTTAATGATTTCATTATCCTTTTTTAAATACTCTAATATGCTCTTTAAATATTTATACATATTAATTACATTTTCATTTACATCATAAGTATTAAATAATTTATTACGTTTATTTATAATATATGAATGTCTTCCTACAATAACAACTATTAAAAATGATATTAATAAAACTAATATTAATAAATATTTAAATATTAATATTAATACATTATTTCTTTTTGCTACTTTATTTTCAGAAGAACCTTCTAAATTATTATTAGAACTTTCTTCTTTTATTTGTTCCTCTTCATTATTCTTAGTTTCTTCTTGTATATTATTTTCTTGCTGTTCTTCATTATTTCTAACTTCTTCTTGGTTATTTATATTATTTGTACTCTCATTATCTGAAGTATATGAATCATCATCATAACCTGGAGTAACATCTACTACCTTCCATCCAATTTCATCTATATAAACTTCTACCCAAGCATGAGCATTACTATCTTTTACATATATCTTATCTTCTAAATTTTCATGATTTTTTACTACATATCCTTCTACATACCTTGCAGGAACTCCCCACATTCTAAGAAGTACAGTTGCTGCTGAAGCATAGTGAGAACAATAACCTTTTTTATTTTCAAATAAAAAATATTCAACAAAATCCTTACCACTAGGCAATTTTCCTGGAAATAGAGTATAACTTGTTTCATTATTTACTATTTCTTCTGCAAGATTAATTTTATCATAAACATTATAATCAGTTCTATTTCCTATATCCTCATATTCTTCTCTTACCTTTTTAAGAGTTGAATTTGGAAGTTTAGTATATACATCATATACAAATTCTCTATATTTACTTTCTTTTTCTAAATACTCTTTATTAAATTGTATATTTTCATACCCCTCCATTTCTTCTGGATAGTAATTAAATGAATAGGTTTTTTTATTTAATTTTGGTGAAACAAAACTATCATTATTAAATTTAAATATATCACTATTATCTTCATAATTTGAATTGTAAGGTGCATATATATAGTTTTTATTTGCATCTACATTTTGAATTTTTATAGTGCTTTCACTTTCTCCTTCAAAAGAAAAATATTCTTTTGCTCCTTCATAATTTAAATTTTGAGTACAAATACCTTTTAATAATTTTT